>Ga0164290_1000398_pt1 | contig 147539 bp, 117 predicted proteins | sample Micstemetagenome_FD_108782 | JGI IMG/M metagenome (GOLD analysis project Ga0164290, IMG submission 108782) | Contaminated culture microbial community from soil near Moab, Utah, USA - Microcoleus steenstrupii SON62 (Illumina Assembly) | ecosystem: Environmental > Terrestrial > Soil > Soil crust...
GACAGAATTTGGTCCGCCGTTATATATGCAAACTTTGCCATACACTTTGCAGCCTTTGAGTAACCAATGGGAGATCAATGTGTATATGATGCAATTGTTGAGGAAAAGATATGGTGTATAACACCCGGTCGGTACCGCAGGTCAGACCGGATCAACTTTTTTAATTGAACACACTTTTAACCATAACAGAATTTATTGGCAGGTTTCATCCTGTGCTGGTGCATTTGCCGATCGGTATTTTGCTGCTGGCAGTTTTGTTTCATTTGTTGAGTTATAAAAAGGGATTTGAAACACTTCGGCCAGCCATAAAAATTTCTTTGCTCACCGGAACAACAGCAGCCATAGCATCCTGCATCAGCGGCTGGATGCTCTTCTCCAGCGGCGAATACGAAGAAGCATTGGTCAGCACACACCAATGGCTGGGAATCGGCCTAGCGCTGGTATCGGTACTTGCCTATTTTTTAATGATCAGGAATTCAGTGCTTGTAAAATGGCTGATGCCTTTAATTGGGTTATTGATATTGATCACAGGGCATTTAGGAGGTTCACTCACTCACGGGGAAGATTATCTTACCCAGGGTTTGTCATCAGGTACAAATAGCAATATTACAGTTAAACCCATTGCAAATGTACAGCAGGCCATCGTGTACACAGATATTGTTCAGCCAATACTGCAATCAAAATGTTACAGTTGTCATGGCCCTGCAAAGCAAAAAGGAAAATTGCGGTTAGATGAGCCTCCTTTTATTGACAAGGGTGGCGAAGAAGGCAAAGTACTAATTGCAGGCAATGCAGGCGAAAGCGAGATGATCAAGCGCTTGCTGCTTCCACTGGATAACAAAGACCATATGCCGCCAAAGCAAAAAACCCAACTCACCAAAGCAGAAATTGAATTACTCAGTTGGTGGGTGGCCTCCGGAGCGGACTATCATAAAAAAACAGCTGAGTTGGATCAGCCGGTAAAGATTAAACCTTTTTTAACTGCATTGCAAACGGGAATAGCTGCAACGAATGATATAGCGATATCGGATGTGCCGGAAGAAAAGGTAGACAAAGCGCCCGATGATGTGATCATGAAGCTAAGGGATTTGAATGTTGCCATCAATCCTGTTTCACAAAACAACCATTATCTGATGGTAAGCTTTGTAGCTGTCGATTCCGTAACAGCACAACATACCCAGTTGCTGCAGCAGCTAGGCAAGCAGGTTGCATGGCTCAAACTGGGCAATACAAAAATCAATGATTCTGTATTGAGTGTGGTGGGTAAGCTGCCTTCGCTTACAAAGTTATTTTTAAACAACAGCAATGTTACAGACAGAAACCTGGTACACCTGAATCATTTATCAAAGTTGCAGTACCTCAATTTGTCATCAACTTCAGTTACCGCAGCCGGAATAAAAAATGTAACCGGTTTAAAAAACCTACGCCGGTTGTATGTATATAAAACGGGAATGGATGCGGACGCATTGGGATACTTAAAGAAAACTTTTCCATCTGCAGTAATTGATACAGGTGGCTACGCACTACAGTTTTTACCAACAGATACCATAATTGTAAAAGAAAAACCGAAGAAGGGATAATGACAAAGCGGCTGACCATAAAATTTTTATGCCTCTGCATTTTATTTGCTGCTGCAATGGAGAACAGCCTTGCACAACAGAAAAATGATACGGCATTTATCCGCAACAAAATAAAAGGACTGTTGCTGGGCACATTTATCGGTGATGCGCTGGGTGGCCCTATTGAGTTTCAGGGGCATGCTGAAATTCAGGCTTCACCCAACCCACCGAAATTATGGACCGACACAAATGAGTTGATGGATAATGCCGCAATAGAAGCTGCCAAAGATCGGATGTATTTGCGGGAGTACAAATATTTGCTGCCATTTGTACAACCCTACGGCTGCTGGACAGCAAATGCACCACCCGGATCTGTGACAGACGACAGCAGGCACAAAATGATACTGATGCAGATGTTGCGCAATGCACTACAAAAAGATCAATGGCCGCTTACTGCAAAACATTCTGCACAATCATACCTCGACTGGTCAAAATCAACAACCATACAAACGCACCCGGGCTATGATACACTCTGTCCGCAATGGTTGGGCGAATCCTATAAATCCATCAACTGGATCATGGGCAACAGGAAAATTGGCGAAGCCTACCCCGTGGAAAGAATGTGGAATGCCATGCCAACCTGTTACGGTCAAATGGCACTAACGCCAATGGCTGCCCTATATCCAGGGCAACCAGAAAAAGCTTACCTGGCAGCTTATAATACGGCATGGTTTGATATTGGTTTTGCCTAAGACATGGTGGCCGCTGCTGTTGCCGGCATATCAGTTGCTTTAACGCTCGATCCAGCTGCATTAACGAACGAACAACTATGGGATAAAGTTTTTGAAGCCATGACCAAAACCGATCCTTACGATTATTCTAAAGTGCCCTGGTGTTCAAGGCAGGTACAGCGGTGGCTGGACGTGGCTGATCTTTATGCGAAAGAATCAAATGGCTCTGTTGCAAAATTGTTTGCCTTACTGGATAAAGAATTTATGTACACTACCAAATGGGAAGCCCAGGTTCCTTACCTGGTTGTTTTTTCTATTTTAAAAGTTTGCAGGTACGATCCAATAGCTGCCATGCAGCTTTCTATAGAATGGGGAAACGACCATGATACCTACCCGCAGTTTCTGGGTGCATTTGTTGGTGCTATCTATGGTCCGGCAATTTTTGAATCCGGCATGAAGGCCATGGTTACAAAAAGATTGCAATTGGATTATGACGAGAGTATAGACGAATGGGTAAATACATTAATGAAAGTGCAGCAGCTAGGAAAAAACAAGCAATTATTCCAGCCTGTTAATTGATGAACCGGGAGAAGAACAGCATACAAACCCAATTGAATAATAAACAACAAAAAAGATGATTAAGTTTATTTATAGCACAGTATTGTCTTTATTGGTCTTTCTGAATGGAAACGCCCAGGTCAATAATATTGGTAAGATCACCTCGTATAAAAAGGTCAATGGTGGAATAGATGGTACAACCGCAACAGCCATATTTGACATCCATGCTTATAATGATAACACTGTTCGTGTAAGGGTTGCTGACTTACCGGCAGACAGGAATACAGCGGCATCATTCAGTAATTTTTCTTATGCGCTGTTAAGCAATGACATTCCTTCGGTAAATGTATCCGTTACAGAAAAAGGAAATACAATTTTTCTTGCTACCAGCTCATTGAATGTTGAAATAGAAAAACAACCCTCCTTCAGGGTAACCTTTAAAAATAAGAGCGGGGTAATTATCAACGAAGATGTAAAGGGCAGTTGCTTTGGAACAACTTTTATTGGAGACAAGGTAAGTGTATATAAAAAACTGCAGGATGGGGAGCGCTTTATTGGAATGGGCGAAGCTGTAGGTGGACTGGATAAAAGAGGAACAGGAATAACCCTGAATAATACCGACACCTATAAGTATGGCGATCCCAGGTTATCGATGTATGTAAGTGTGCCATTTTATATAGGCCTGCATCACCAGCAGCAGTATGGTATCTTTTATAACAATAGCTACAGGTCTGTCTTTAATTTTGGTTTATCAACCCCGGATTTCACATCCGTAAATATGGATGGCGGTGAGGCAGATTACTTTTTTATATATGATGAATCAGTAGGAAAAATTATCGAACAGTACACTGCTCTTACAGGAAGAATACAATTACCACCTCTATGGGGAATAGGCTATCACCAAAGCCGCTGCAGCTATTATCCACAGGAAAAAGTGGAGTGGATAGCAGCAACATTCCGAAAGAAAAAAATCCCACTCGATTGTATTGTACTGGATGCAGATTACCAGCAAGGGTACCAGCCCTTCAGGGTGAACAAACAGCGTTTTCCAGATATGCCTGCACTGGCTGCAAGCCTCGCTAAACAACAGGTTGAATTAACTGCGTCGATATATCCAGGTGTTGCCATTGATTCAACCTATCATTCCTATGTAGACGGATTGAAAAATGACGTGTTTATTAAATACAGTGATGGAAGTTTATTCAATACAGAGATAGCGCCGGTGAAATGTTACCTTCCGGATTATACCAATCCCAAAACAAGAAACTGGTGGAAAGCGAAAATGAAATGGCTGCCTGATAATGGTATTCATGGTTATTGGAACGACATGAACGAACCGGCCATTGGCGGAAGCTATTTGCCTGATAATATATTGTTTGATTTCGATGGCAGAAAAGCCAATGCTATGGAAGCAAAAAATGTTTTTGGCTTTCAAATGGCAAGAAGCAGCTATGAAGCCGCATTGCAAAATGCTCCTGCCAGGAGGCCATTTATACTTACCCGTTCCGGTTTTGCCGGGGTACAGCGGTATTCAGCTGTGTGGAGCGGCGATAATACAGCAACGGATGAGGGATTATTGAGCAGTGTATTGCTCAACAATCAAATGGGTTTATCAGGCATTGCATTCTGCGGTCACGATATTGGCGGATTTATCGGTGATGGATCAAAAGATTTGTACAAGCGATGGATCGAAGTGGGTGTGTTCTCTCCTTTTTGCAGAAACCATAAAGGATGTGGAGGTGTTGCTGGCGAACCCTGGGCTTATGATGATGAAGCGGAAGCCATCTCAAAAACCTTTATCAATTTTCGCTACCGGCTGCTCCCTTATATGTATGCTGCTTTTTATGAGGCCTCACAAACAGGTATGCCTGTGGCGAGAAGTTTAAGTATCAATTATCCGCATGATGATAAGGTATATGATATCACTTACCAGCATCAGTTTTTATTTGGAAGCAGTTTATTGGTGGTTCCGGTTACAAGTACAGAACGAAGCAGGAAACTTTATTTACCGAAGGGTGAGTGGTATAATATTTATTCGGATGAGAAATTGGCAGGAGGAAAAGAACTGACTGAAGAAACACCCATATACCAACTGCCGGTTTTTGTAAAAGGCGCTACTGTCATTCCATTTCAAAGTGTGGTACAGTCAACAAAGGACAACCCATCAGATACGCTGGAACTGCATATTTACAATGGAAATGAAGAAAGCAGTGTAGTTTATTACGAAGACGAAGGTGATGGATTTGGATATAAGAAAAATGTATATTGTAAAAAGCAGTTGTTATTTTCAGGCAAACAAAAAAACCTGCGCATGCAGAAACAGGAGGGTAGCTTTACTTCAAGATTTAAAAAAATCAAATTGGTTTTTCATGGCTTTGATACAGGCATGAACAGGATAAAAATTAACAATGCAGATATCGGTCTTTCCAAAACGAATGATGCTGTGCTGCTGGATGCTTTAACACATCTTGGAGAAGTGTATGATGCCGGATATTATTCTATGCTAAAGAATGCTGTGAAAAAAAATGTGCAGTACCATGCGGTAATGGATAACAGTGCGGAAGGGATGCTGATAAGCTGGTAATGCCGGGGGCTGCACTACGAATTAGAACTAAAATTATTATTAACGATAAAATGTTTCACTATGAATGAAAAGCAATCAAGAGCAGAATTTTTGAAGAAGACCGCTATGGCCAGTGCGGCACTACTGGTTTCTTCCCTTGAAGGAGGGGCCGCCGCCACACCGGAAAAAAAAATAAAAGTGGCATTGATTGGTTGTGGAAGTGTAAGTAACCGGTATTTGCCGCAGCTGTTATCATCGCCCATGATAGAAGTAGTAAGCCTTTGTGATATCAAACCGGAACGGGCAGTCAATCAAAACAAGGAGTACAAGGTAAATGCTGCAACATACCCAAACATTGATGCGATGCTGGCTGGTGTACCATTCGATTTGATGGTAACCACCACGGATATGCAGGTACATGGCGACCTGAATAAAAAAGCACTGGAAGCCGGCAAACATGTGTGGAGTGAAAAACCAATGGCCAATACTTATGCGGAGGGCAAGGCTTTGCTCGACCTGGCAAAGAGTAAAGGCCTTCGTATTTGGGGCGCCCCTGCTGTAGTCAACAGTCCGCAATTCGTATTTATGAGTAAGGCAATACAGGAAGGAAAAATTGGAACGGTGGCGTCTGCTCATGGACAATATGGACATACAGGACCTGGATGGAGTGCTTTCTTTTACGAAAAAGGTGGCGGCAGTATGCCAGACCTGGGCGTTTACAATATGGCAACTTTAACAGGACTGCTGGGCCCGGCTAAATCTGTGATGGCCATGCTGAGTATTGTAACACCGGAAAGAACGGTTGATGACAAAGGGAAAATAAAAGTGGAGGCAGAAGACAATGCACATATTCTAATTGAGCATGATAATAATGTGTTGAGTCATGTGATGTGCGGCTTCAATTTCTTTGACCCACATGGGCATGAAGCCGGTAAACAGGATCTGCACTCTATCCAGATATTCGGCAGCAAAGGAAATATGCGGTTAATTGGTTACGACTGGGAAACAAACGGTGTTGTACTCGACAATTCTGAAACAGAACCGGCCAAACTAATGAGTACTGATAAAGGTGGATACGAGTGGCAGGAAGGTGCAAGAGTGGTAAGCGAAAGCATTGTAAAGAAGACCGAACCAAGAATAAATGTGGAACATGCTTTACACGTGTTAGAAATAATTGAAGCCGCAAGAAAATCACAGGAGACCGGCCGGCGGATTAAGATGGAGAGTAAATTTCCGTGGCCAATGGTTTAAATCAGCAAATACCAATGAGTAAAAACAAAAATTTCAAGTTGAGCGCTGCTGATATTAAACAGTTAGTTGAATCTATGGGCGGTTGTATTGCAACAAACAAAATAACCGTTGAAGGAGAATTGGTTGATTACATGGTAAGAGAACAGTCAAAAACTGAAATAGATAGCGGTTGGCAATTTTTTTCAGGCACAGAAAGCCAGGAATATGTGGATGATCCGGATAATTCCGCCATTTATGATGTGAATACAATTGCAAATTATGACCCTGCTATTATACCATATTTGCGGTTACCAGCTGGAACGCAACTGGAAAGAATTAAAGGGACAGATAAATTTCAAATAATACCAGGCTGACAACATTTAACGAATCAAAAAAATTGAGTTATGCGTTTAGCAATCTTAGGAACCGGCTTTATCTCACGATTCTATGCAGAATCATTGGTGGCGCAAAGAAGAAAAGATGAAGTGGTGATGGTGTATGGAAGAGATGAAGCAAAGACAAAACAATTTGCAACAGATTATAATATCCCCAATTGGTCAACCGACCTGCACCAGGCGGTTGCCCATCCGGATGTGGAAACGGTAGTGATCGGATTGGCAAACAATGTACACCTGGATGCAGTGCTGGCCTGCGCTGCTGCAAAAAAGCATATCGTTTGTACTAAACCGTTAGGGAGAAATGCAAAAGAGTCATTGCAAATGCTGCAGGCTGTTGAAAATGCAGGCGTTACGGGTGGTTACCTGGAAGACCTTTGCTATACGCCCAAGTTTTTAAAATCCCTGGCCGCCATTCAAAATGGTGCTATCGGTGAAGTGATCTGGACAAAGAGCCGGGAAACGCACCCTGGTCCGCACAGCGACTGGTTCTGGGACAAAGAAAAAGCCGGCGGCGGCGCTATCATCGACCTGGGTTGTCATTGCGTGGAAATATCCAGGAACTTCATTGGAAAAAATATCAAGCCTTTAGAAGTGATGTGCTGGGCCGATACAAGAATGCACCCGATAGATGCAGAAGACAATGCCATCGGGTTGGTGAAGTATGCCAACGGGGCCATTGGCCAGTTTGAAGTAAGCTGGAGCTTCAGGGGTGGTATGGATCTGAGAGATGAAGTAATGGGAACGGAAGGAACCATCTGGGCCAATAATTTTTTGCGTACGGGATTTGAAATGTACTCCACCGGTAAGGGTGTTGGTTATGTAGCTGAAAAAGCAGAGAGCAGCAGCGGATGGTTATTTCCTGTAGGTGATGAAGTGCATGAACTGGGATACAACCATATGTTTACCGATATGTTTGATGCCATTGAGAAGAACCGGCAACCAGCCGAAACATTTTATGACGGTTATATTGTAAATGCCATCATTGATGCAGCTTATCTGTCAGCCAAAACAAAACAATGGGAACCGGTACAGATCGAAGACTGGCGGGGCAGTGATGATATTGCCGTTAAAAAAGAACTCACCAGTTATGATGACAATTATTATTTGATCAAGGAAGAATTGCTGCCGTCTGGTGAAACAAAAACCATTGTGAAACATAAACAAACGGGATCAATAGAAAAAAGATGAATCAAATAATCACGAAGAGAAATTTTAATGTGCCGGTAGAAGTATTGTTCAAAGCATGGTCGCAGGCGGAAAACCTGCAACAATGGTGGGGGCCGGAAGGATTCTCCAATACTTTTCATGCATTTGATTTTCGAAATGGCGGCAAGTGGCTTTTTACTATGCATGGACCAGACGGCAAGGGATATGAAAATGAAATCGTATTTGAAACTATTAAAGAGAATGAAATGATCTTACTTCATCACGTCTCTAAACCGGAATACAAAGCGGAGTTCAGATTTACAGCACCTGCAAAGCAATCGTCATCCTTGTTATGGAAAATGATTTTTACAGAAGAAAAAGCTTATGCCGCATTAAAAGATATTGTAACAGAAAAGAACAAAGAAAATTTAAACCGGCTTGAAACGGTAGTAGAAAAAATGAAAACATGATGATGCTGGAGAAAAAAAATATTGTGATCATTGGCGGAACCACAGGTATTGGTTTGTCTGCCGCCAAGGCATTTATTGCAAACGGGGCCAACGTAGTTGTAGTAGGCAGAAATGCTGACAGTGCGGAAGCTGCAAAAAAAGAACTCGGTAAAAAAGCTGTGGCACTTTCTGCCGATGCTGCCAATGAAAATACAGCGATACAGGCCATTGATATATGCATGAACAATTTTGGAAGCTTTGATGGGTTGTACCATGTTGCTGGTGGCAGCGGTAGAAGAATGGGCGACGGTCCCCTGCATGAGTTAACTTTAGATGGATGGAATAAGACGATGGAACTGAACCTTACATCCATCATGCTGTCTAACCAGGCTGCAGTGAGAAAATTTCTGGAATTATCTGCCGGATCCCCCGAGAAAATATCAGGTACTATTTTAAACATGGGATCGGTGCTGGGTTTTTCACCATCACCCAAATACTTTTCCACGCACGCTTATGCAGCAGCCAAGGCAGCTATCATTGGTTTTACAAAATCAATTGCGGCTTATTACGCCCCCAATAATATCCGTATCAATGTAATTGCACCGGCATTGGTGGAAACACCGATGGCGCAACGGGCTGCAAAGGATGAAACCATTCAATCGTTCATCAAAACAAAACAGCCCCTGGATGGAGGAAGGATCGGTGTACCGGAAGACCTGGATGGGATGGCACTGTATTGCATGAGCGATCTGTCAAAGTTTACAACCGGGCAGTGCTTTGCAGTGGATGGTGGCTGGAGTGTGAGTGAAGGACAAATGCCGGCTTAGGTACAACAGGGATAGGTAATTAAAACCAGCTTACGATAGCCAGGGTAATACTGCACTGGCTTATTAAATGAAAATGAGTTGATGTGAAAAACGAAATCCTGCATAAAGATATGCACCCCCGCTCTCCCGATGCTTCAGGAGAACAGGAGGCAACGGTTTATATCGGTATTGACTTAGGCGGTACACGTATCAAAGGCATCGCCCTTACTGCTGAAGGCCTCGTGCTGCATCAAACATTCACCGCAACGAATGATGGTGAGGGTGAAGTATGGAAATTGGCAATCGCAACAACGGTAAATGATTTAATACTTCAGCTGCACACAGTACACAAGATCAACACAAAGGATATTGCCGTGGGCATATCAGCACCGGGACTCCCCAATAAAGACAATACCGCTATCGGCTTTATGCCCGGGAGGCTGGAGGGTCTCGAAAATTTTATTTGGAGCGATTATTTACAATACCCATGTTTTGTTTTGAATGATGGCGTGGCGGCATTGCTGGCAGAGGCCAAAACAGGCGCTGCTAAAGACAGTGTGAATGCTGTAATGGTAACATTGGGTACGGGAGTTGGAGGAGGATTGCTCATCAATAAACAACCTTACCAGGGTTCCTTTAATAAAGCAGGACATATCGGCCATACGGTTGTTGACAGCAGTGGCGATTGCGATGTTACAGGTATGCCCGGCAGCCTCGAAGAATGTATTGGCAATTGCACCGTTGAAAAAAGAAGCGGGGGGAAATTCAGTTCTACCAAAGAGCTGATTGATGCGGCTGCTAACGGCAATGAAGAAGCGAAGACGATCTGGCATACCTCTGTAAAAAAACTGGCAATGGCGCTGGCATCAGCCAGCAATTTTATTTCACCTGACACCATTGTTGTTGGTGGCGGTATCGCCGAAGCAAACGATGCCCTGTTTGTGCCGCTCAATAAATGGTTTGATGAATTTGAATGGCAGCCTGGTGGTATCCGCCCGGTAATTGTAAAAGCAATGCATGCCGATTTAGCAGGTGCCATCGGTGCAGCCTGTTTTGCAAAACAAAAAATAAATGAAGCAAATAAATAAATCATGAACGTAATTGAGCAGTACATCAGTAAAGGGAAAACCATTGCAGACAATATTTTATTGCAGCAGGACAAGATCGAAGAGGCTGCCCAATTGTTTTCCCAAAGTATTTTACAAGGAAGAATGGTGCATGTATTTGGCAGCGGGCACAGCCGCATGATGGTGGAGGAAATGTGGCCGAGGTATGGTTCCTTTCCTGGCTTTAACCCCATCGTGGAATTGTCTTTGTCGTTTCACAATCTGGTGGTTGGTGCCAACGGACAGCGGCAGGCTATGTTTTTAGAAAATGTGCCGGGGCTGGCAGCCAGGATCTTACGGAATTTTGATTTGAAAGAAACAGACACTGCCCTTGTTATTTCGTCCAGCGGATGCAACCTGGTTCCAATAGAAATGGCTGAAATTTTTCAACAACAAAAAATAAAAGTGGTGGCAGTTGTTACAAGTCAGCACCTGAGAGCCAGTACAAGTAAAAGAACAGACGGTAAAAAGTTATCCGACTTTGCTGATATCATAATTGATACCGCAGCACCTGCAGGTGATTCGATGATCTATGTGGATGGGCTGGAAACCCCCGTAGCACCAGGCTCTACTTTAGGTGGGGTGTTGATCATAAATACCATCAAGGCAAGATTAGCAGAACTATTAACACAAGCCGGTCAGCCACCAAAAGTACTGACTGCAGGTTGTGTTGTTGGCAATGAAAAGGCCACCGCATTGTTTGAAGCTGCTTATGACGAACATGCACACCGGATGGCGAGGTTGTATGAGAATGTGGGGAGACTCCAGCTTCCCCAAACCCCTCCGAAGGAGGGGCTTTAGAGCCTGCGAAGTAAATGAAGCTTTTATAAATAGCGATGTGCTGGCTTCGTGTTGAATAAAGTGCAACAGATGAAATGCTTAATTACAAATGATATTTAAAAGATAACGCCCGGCCTCTCCCGATTGAAATCGGGAGAACGAGGGTGATGCTTATGCTCAACGTTTTTAACCATACCAATATACCAGTTTACTGCCACACTGATATCTTAGTAGTCGGTGCAGGATCGGCAGGGTGTGCGGCAGCGTTAGCAGCAGCCATGCAAAAAAAATATTCGGTGATGATTGTAGAACGGTATGGTTTTCCTGGCGGTACCTCCACACAAATGCTGGATACTTTTTATGGTTTCTTTACTCCCGGTGAAAATCCAAGAAAAGTAGTTGGTGGCATTCCCGATTTGGTTGTGAACACATTGGATGCCAGCGGCGATATTTTTCTTCGCCCCAACACTTATGGCGCAGGTACTGGTGTAAACTACAATCCTGAAAAATTAAAATGGGTTTGGGATAAGCTGATCACAGGTGCAGGCGTAAATTATTTATTACACAGTACATTGGTGGATGTGATAAAGACCGGTGAAGAAAATATTTGTATCATCTGGAACAAAGGCGGATTCTTTAAAATTATGGCACAACGTGTGATTGATGCCAGTGGCGATGCAGACTTTTGTCATCATGCTGGTTTTGAATATGAGATTGCCGGAGAAAAGGAACCAGCGCAAAGTATGACCACCACGTTTCGGAGGAGTAATGTGGACCTGGATCAATATGAAAAGGACGGTGGCAAAAAAATGCTGATGCAAAAAATGAAGGATGCGGTTGCCACAGCAACTCACCCATTGCCACGAAAGGAAGGCTCTGCTCATGAGATGAATGCTAAAAAATGTATCAGTACCGTAGCCGTAAAAGTGAGTGGCTATAGTGCGCTCAAAGCAGGTGAATTAACAAAGGCTGAAATAGAGGGGCGGAGACAGGCTTTTATTTTTGAGCAATTTTTTAAAGACGAAGTACCCGGTTACCAGGATGCCAGCATAATAGGCCTGTCGCACCAGATTGGTGTAAGGGAAACAAGAAGGGTTTATGGACAGTACCGGCTTACCAAAGACGATTGTATGAATGCCGTGATTCCCGATGACATTGTTTTTTTATGTGGTGCTCCCATTGAAGACCATCGAATGGGTAAAGATGGCGAAAGCGAAACGGTTTGGCAGTATGTTCCAGGCAATGGCGTATATGGGGTACCGTATGGAACTATCGTGCCGGCTAAAAGTGACACTGTATGGGTGGCGGGCCGGTGTTTTTCTGCCACGCATGATGCACATGCCAGTTGCCGCAGCATGGCGCAAACGATGAGTATGGGACAGGCTGCAGGGTTAGCAGCTGTTTTGTCTTTGCAGCATGATTGCCATGCTGCGGCTGTTGACGTAAAAATATTGCAGCAACAGTTGCTTGCTGTAGGTGCTGTATTGCAAATGCCGGATACGGTTGCAGATACAACAAGGAATGGATGGAAGAATAATTTTTCAGGATAATGCCATTGAAAACCAATGCCGGTAAATAAAAATTAAATCATGCCTTTTGTAAGAACAGTACACGGTGATATACTTCCTGCAACAATGGGATTGACCTATTCGCATGAGCACATCATTATTGAAGAAGGGTTTGTAACCATGGGCAACAAAGATTTTATTTTAAATGATGTGGGTAAAGTGAGTGAGGAGTTGCAAAACTTTTATAATGCTGGAGGAAGAACAGTGGTGGATACCATGCCTGCCGCCTGTGGCCGTAATGTAGTGAAGCTGGCAGCAGTATCAAAAAATACAGGCGTGCAAATTATTGTACCAACCGGCATTCATTTAGAAAAGTATTACCGCCCCAATCACTGGCGGTATTTTGTAACAGCAGAAGAACTGACAGATTTGTTTGTAAAAGATATTACCGTAGGCATTGATGAATATGATTATAGTTGCCCGATAGTAAAGCGAACAGTACATAAGGCCGGCTTGATTAAACTGGCCACAGGCAAAGAAAAATTTACAACACACCAGCATACCATATTCCATGCGGTTACAGCTGCCCACCTGCAAACCGGCGCACCCATACTCACCCACACAACCGACGGTGAGCAGGCGATGGAGCAGGTGGAACTCTTTGAAAAGCTGGGTGCTGATGTAAAACATATTGTACTGTCGCATATCGACAGGAATAAAGACCTGGGTTATCAAAAAGCGCTGATGCAAACTGGCGTGTATGTAGAGTACGACAGCCATTTCCGCTGGAAGAACGATGATGATAACTGGACCTATACACTGCTGGAAAAATTGTTGCCGGATTTTAGCGACCAGATAACGGTTGGTATGGATATGGCAAGGAATAGCTACTGGACAAGTTATGGTGGCAGCCCCGGGTTAAATTATTTATTGACTAATTTTCATGAGCAGATGAACAAACGTGGTTTATCATCTTATTTGAAGTAAATATTTTATGATAATCCGCAACAGCTGTTTTGTTTCAAGGAAGCGAATAGATGAACTATAAAAAATCAATTGTATGCAAAGTGATCTTGTTAAAGAATTGGTTAACCGTTACAGATCGGGCTACAGTCTCGAGCAGCCGTTTTACCTGAACGAAGAAGTGTTTGCTGCCGAATGGAAAAGTATTTTTCAGCATCACTGGCTGTTTGCCGGCAATATGGCGCAGATACCAAGGCCCGGAGATTATTTTTTGTACAACCTGCAGCAGGATGCCATCATTATTATCCGTGGCAACAATGGCGAAGTGCATGCACATTACAACACCTGTACACACCGGGGCTCTGCTATTTGCCTGCATGAAAAAGGTAATGCGTCTAAATTGATCTGTCCCTATCATCAATGGGTGTTTGACAAAGACGGTACCTTACTCAATGCACGGATGATGCCGGATGATTTCTGTAAAGCAGATTTTCATCTGCGTTCGGTACATGTAAAGGAAGTGGAAGGATTAATATTTATTTCATTGGCAGGTGAAGCGCCATCATTTGACGCTATTGAAAAAAGCCTGTCGCCTTTTTTGCTGCCATACAAGATCAAGGATGCAAAAGTTGCCAGCATTAAACATTATACACTAAGGGCCAACTGGAAACTGGTGGCAGAAAATTTTCGTGAGTGTTATCATTGCGGTGGCGCTCATCCTGAATATTGCGGCGCAGTGATTGGCGCTAACCTGAGAGAGGATACGAACGAACTGACCCTGGCAAAACAACAAGACTGGAATGCTAACGGCCTTGCCACAGAACTGGTGGAAGTAACACCCGGTACTACAACCTACGCAGTCCGTTACCCACTCCGCCCTGGTATAGAAAGTTACAGCGTAGATGGGAAAAAGATATCCATTCCCATGGGCAATCATACCAGCCATGATGCAGGCGTGGTGGGTTTGGTAAACTATCCCAACTTTTGGATGGATGCTGTGAGTGATTATATCTGGACGATGAGGGTAACACCGGTAAACGCTTCCACCACCAATGTGGAATTTTGCTGGCTGGTAGATAAAAATGCAGAAGAGGGAAAAGATTACTCACTGGAACGGCTAACCCAGTTTTGGGAAATTACGGGTGACCAGGACGGGCAGCTGTGTGAAAATAATTTCCGTGGCATTGAAACGAATGGCTACCGCCCCGGGCGGTATGCACCGGTGGAAGACCAGGTAGTCAATTTTGTAGACTGGTGTGTGGAGCAGCTCAGAAAAGATGCAGAATAGTTAATATTGAAAAGTATGAAAAAGATCAGCGCTTTAATTGCGGCGGTATTTATATGTATCAGTGTACTTGCACAAAAAACAGACGCTGTTACAATTAAGGCAATACCGCATCAGCTATACTGGGAAAACAAGCCTGTTGCTGTTACTCAATCCGAAAGCAGTATTACAATTACTGCCGGCGAAAAAACAGATATGTTCCGTGATCCTAATGTTACCTATAACACAGATAATGCACCCAAACTTTTATTTCATCCTGATGAGGATTTTGTACTGACGGCTGCTATCCAGCACCCTTTTTCCAACAAATGGGATGGGGGAGCTATTGTACTGAAGGCTGACAGCCTTAACTGGATAAAATTCTGTTTTGAAAAAGATTACAAAGGCAAACGGCGTGTAGTGTCTGTGGTAACAAAAAATATTTCTGATGATTGTAATTCTGTGGAAATAAATAGCAATAAAGTATTTTATAAAATGGCCAAAGCAGGTAATGTGGTCACCCTGTACTATTCTGTTGATGGTAAAGGTTGGATGCTGATAAGGCATTTGCAGTTTGATACACCGAATGGTTTTGAAGTGGGTTTCCTGGCACAGTCGCCCCTTGGTAAAAAATGCACTGTCAGGTTTTCTGCTATTACTTACGAGGCAAAAAAGATAAAAGATCCCTATGCAGGAGAATAGTTAGAAAAATAGCTTTAAGTAACGGGCTTATGCCGGACAGGTTTAAAAAACAGCAGCAGTATAGCAGCAACAGCTACAATACCGGCATTCAACAGGAACACATCCGACACTTTCATTCCTTTATCTATAAAGTAACTGGCCCAGTAATTCCCGGCAATGGCACCAACGCCAAAGTAAGCTGCGTATAAAAGCGATTGTCCAGTTGCCAGCCAGTGTTCATCCACCAGTTTATTTACATACTCCACACATACCACCCAAAAAAGGCTCCAGCTAAAACCATGCAATAACTCTACAGGCAAGGTGGCCATTGGAGTTGTTATAAAATGATATAACACCATCCTGATCACGGTTGCACTTACCGTGATCAGCAAGGTGGTTTTTAAACCAAGCTTCAATATGATCCTGGCAGAAAAGTAAAACAACGGGAGCTCACACAAGCCCTGGAATGCCAAACCGTTTCCCACGAAAGAATCGTTGGCGCCATTCTCTTTTAAGTAGGAAGAATAAAAATTCCAGATGGTGGTGGCGCCCATAGAAACGAGGAATACACAAAATAACAAGAACAGCAAAGAACGGTTTTTCAAAACGCCCCACACGTTGCTGAAAGCACTGCCCGAAGTTTTCTCATGCAATTCATCCTGCAGAAAAAAACAAAAAATAAATGCAATCAGCATCGTAACGGCTGATACAATAAATATCACGGTGATATTATTGGAATCAATCATCCTTCCGGTAAGGATGCTGGTGAAGGCAAAACCGGCCGCACCATAAAACCGCAGGCTGCCGTAGGAGAATTGATCATTGGTTTTTGCGATCTGCAGCGCCATGCTGTCCAGCACCGGTTGAATGGTATTGTAAAACACCGACATGATGATGGTTACTATGATCAATTCGCCAAAACCTACATTGAATAAAAATCCGGTGTAACTGATGGATGCCAGTAAGGTAGACAGCAACAGGGTTTTTTTATGTCCGAATTTATCAGCCAGAAAACCATACAGTGGCTGTACTGCAAACATCATGATGGGAGTAATACTGAGTATGAGGGCACTTTGTGTACTGCTTAATTGTTTGTACATGCAATAGTCATACAATTTTGGTAGCCAGGCGCCTGTGCAGCAAAACACTAAAAAATAAACGATCCGGAGTGCGGTGGCTTTGCTCATATTTTTTGGCGCTGATTACACTTTATAAACACCCGGAAAAAATTCGTGATGATTGGGTGATTCGTGGCTGTTTTTATTTGGTAAGTAAGGAGGCAGCTTCTTCATCCACTATTACAAACCCATTGGTGTGTTGCTGCATAATGCTGGCAGGAAAACTTTCCGTTATGTCTCCTTCCACAGTTTTCTGGATCACCGCTGCTTTTCTTTTTCCGTCGGCTTTCAAAAAAACTTTTTTGGCATTCATTAAATGTCCCAGCCCGATGGTGATACCCTGGTGTAAAGCAGTTTGTTCTTTAAAATATTTTTGGCCCACCGTTTTAGTGGTATCATCCAGCTCTGCAATATGACATAGTTTATTGAATGGCGTGCCGGGTTCATTAAAACCAATATGTCCATTCATGCCGATGCCGACGAGCATCACATCAATTCCGCCTTTATCAGCAATGATACCATCCATCTTTTTACATTCTCCTTCCAGGTCCTCCGCCATGGCATTCAATAAAAAATATTGCGAAGGGTTTAACTGCAGCGGTTCAAATAACCTGGTTCTGAAGAAATAATAACAACTGCCTTCGTTTTCCGGCGGCAATCCCACCCACTCATCCAGTCCAAAAAAACTGATCCGGGAATAATCAACCTTTTCATTCAATAGCTGCTTCACCAACAGTTCGGCAGTACGCAAGGGTGTGTGGCCCGATGCCAGGCAGAGTGTGAGGGTGGGTTTTTCTTTTATGGCGTCAACTATTTCGTTGGCAGCATAAGCTGATAATTCTTCGTAGTTGCTGAAGCGGAGTGTAGTCATTGCAAGCGGTTGAAATTTTTTGAAAAGATATGAAAGCCATTTGGAAAGAACTTCTTTTACAACAGGTTTTTACTGACCGGGTATGAATAAAAATAGCCGCTTTTCCTTTAGGGGAAACCAGCTTTTCCTGTGTCCATAGAACGGTATCTGAAAGATAGCCCGCTGTCTTCGCCTGCCCAATAGAATTGAACTGTTGAACGGAGCGTCGCCAATGAAGCCAAATCGTAGATTCAGCAGCCGGGAACTAAATAATTTGATTTTCACAAACCAAAACCATTATGAGCCATATTCCTATCCGCACTACAGTCGTTGGAAGCTATCCTTTTCCCGGATGGCTTGAGTTTGCAACAAAAAACCTGCACCAGTTTGGGGCTGCCGATGTGGAAGAAATGATAGAAGATGCCGTGATTGCTGCCATACACGACCAGGTGGCTGCCGGACTGGATGTGATTACAGATGGCGAACAAACCAGGCTTGATTTCAACCTGTCTTTTTATGGGTTCATTCAAGGCATTCAAAACAACGAAACCGAGACGAGAAAATTTGGTCCGCCGGCACATGACCAGCGGGGCAAGAATAATATCGTTGGTGAACTGAAGGCACCCAACGGATTAGGTGCTGTGAAAGAATTTGAACGGTTAAAAAAATTAGCACCTGCAGGCCCTGTTTTAAAAGCGAGCATTCCGGGTCCTTATACTTTGAGCGGCCGTTTATTACCCAACTCAACGTATAAAACCCGTTTTGATATTACAGAGGCATTGTTACCCATCATCAGCAAAGAGCTGGAAGCCCTGGTGGATGCAGGTTGCACCGAAATAACTGTGGATGAGCCCAGCATGAGTTGCTATGCATATAAGGAAGACACCAAAAGATTCGTCGATATTTTTAACCGTACCGTTAAAGCCGTAGTTGGCAGGTGTGATTTAAGCACACACCTTTGTTTTGGTAATTTTAAAGGGAGGCCGGTTGGATATAGGAGTATCCAACCGATGCTTCCCGATTTTTTACACATGACGGTGGATGAAATTCATATTGAAATGGCCAACCGGGAATTTGCAGAGATTGAACTGCTGGCACCATTTGCAGAGAAGATGAATGTGGCCGTTGGAATTATTGATGTAAAAAATTATTATATCGAGAGCGTGGATGATGTGGTGGCAAGAATAAAAAAATGTTTGCAATATGTACCAGCCGAAAACCTATCGGTGGCGCCTGACTGCGGATTGAGCCAGACAGCAAGATGGGCCAGCAGGCAGAAACTGGTGAACATGGTAAAGGGGGCAAAGATGGTGAGGGAAAGCCTCCTTTAACTCCTCCTAAGGAAGAGGATAAAGCAAGAGCATTGGGCTGTGAAGTTTTACTGAGTAGTTGGTTGTTGATGACTAAAGGTAAAATAGGGATGTGTTAGATTAACTTTTTATTAAAGATACAAAGCACCGCCTCCTCTCCTAAAGGAGAGGAGGAAGGGAGGTGAGGTGAAGAAGCAGGCTCCCAAACTAAAAGCATGATTGAGGCATATAAAAAAAACGCAGATCTTATTTCAGAAATGGATGCACTCCTGCCAGATGAAAATGGATTTCATCTCTGGTGGCTGGGACAAAGCGGTTATTTACTGCAATGGAAAGGAAAAAGAGTTTTGATTGATCCTTATTTGTCTGATTCGTTGACAAAAAAATATGCCGCAACCGATAAACCTCATACCAGGATCAGTGAACGGGTGCTGGATCCGGCATTGTTAAAAAATATAAATGTTGTTAGCTCCAGCCACAACCATACTGATCATTTAGATGCCGAAACCCTCATTCCTGTTTTGCAGAACAATCCTTCCATTCAGTTTATTATTCCCGAAGCCAACAGGAATTTTGTGGCAGATAGGGTGAAATGTACAACCGACTTTCCCATTGGACTGAATGATAAGCAGGCAGTAACAGTTGACGGCTTTACTTTTCATGGTATTCCTGCAAGGCACAATGAAATTGACAGGGATGAAAAGGGCCATTGCAGATATATGGGTTATGTGATCGAATTTGGCGGGCATACAATTTATCACAGCGGCGATACACTCTGGTTTGATGAAATGGTTGATTTAATAAAACCTTTTAATGTTGATGTGGCCATCTTACCTATCAACGGTAATAAACCAGAACGGAAAGTGGCTGGCAATTTAGATTGTAAAGAAGCAGCAGCACTGGGAAAAGCGATCCATGCAAAATGTGTGATTCCCTGTCATTATGATCTGTTTGAGTTTAACACTGCAGATGTAAATGAATTTGTGCAGGAGGCAGAAAAAATTAACCAACGGTATAGCGTAAAAAAGGGCGGGCAGCTGTTCTCTTATTAATAAACAGTTTCCAGGGCTTCACTAAGAGTCTGCTGTTTCAACAATAAAAACCAATTATCATGTCATTACTTCTTTCCCCTCAGCCTTTGTGGCAAAGCAATGGACTGCTGTTGCTGCGTATAGTTACTGGTTTGTTGATGGCCTATCATGGGCTGGAGGTTTTTAATCCAGAGCTGATGAAAGGCTATACAGAATGGGAAGTAATAAAAAGTCTTCCTTATCCGCTTTTCATGGTGTATCTTGGTAAGGGGCTTGAACTGGTAACAGGGATTTTTTTAACGATAGGCTTGTTTACAAAACTTGCTGCTTTATTCATGCTGGCCGATATGCTTTTCATTTGTTTCAAAGTGGGGGATGGCAAATTCTGGTACGAAAACCAGCATTCATTTTTATTTGCATTGCTGGCATTGCTTTTCTTTTTTACAGGGCCGGTAAAATGCGCCCTGGACTTTGTTTTATTTAAACCACGAAAAATACAGTAGTGATGCCTGACAGTACCAGTGTACATATCAACTCCCAGGGAAAACAGGCCAACACCTACGGTGCTATCGTTATCGGCAGCGGCATCAGTGGCGGCTGGGCTGCCAAAGAATTATGTGACAAGGGAATAAAAACACTGGTACTCGAAAGGGGGCGTGATGTACAGCATAGAAAGGATTACCCCACTGCTAATTTATCAAGATGGGAATTGCCGCACCGGGGAAATATTACACAGGAAACAAGAAGAAACAATCCACTCATCAGCAAGGCTGCCGGATACGACGAAACCACGCAGCACTTTTTTGTACAAGACGCTGACCATCCTTACATACAGGAAAAACCATTTGACTGGATAAGAGGTTACCAGGTGGGGGGCAAGTCACTTACCTGGGGACGTGCCTGCGCAAGATGGAGCGCTTACGATTTTACCGCACCCAAAAGATATGGCTACGGCGAAAGTTTCCCTATTGGATATGATGATATAAAAGACTGGTACAGCCATGTGGAAAAATTTATAGGCGTTACCGGCAATAAAGACGGTATTGCGTCTATGCCTGACGGGGAGTTTCTGCCGCCATATGAATTGAATGCAGTAGAAAAACATTTTCAGAGAACGATCAAAGAAAAATTCGGCCGGCATTATGTTCCCGGCAGGTGGGCACATATCAGTGAAGCAAGAGAAACCTATGCAGAACAAAACCGCAGCCCGTGCCAGAACAGGAACCTGTGTATGAGGGGTTGCCCGCTCGGTGGATACTTCAGCTCCGTAAGCAGCACCTTGCCCTGGGCAAATAAAACCGGCAACCTTACCATCAGGCCGGATGCCGTTGTGCATTCAATTATTTATGACGACCAAAAGAAAAAAGCAGTTGGTGTAAGGGTGGTGGATGCCAATACAAAAGAAGCAACCGAATTTTTTGCGGAGATCATTTTTGTAAATGCCTCTGCCCTCAATACCAACCTGATCTTGTTAAATTCAACTTCCACCCGTTTCCCCAATGGCCTGGGCAACGACAGCGGCACTTTGGGAAAATATATTTGTTTTCACAACTACCGGGGAAGCATGTGGGGATATGTGGATGGGTTTGACGACTGGTACTACAAGGTTTCTAAACCAGTGGAATGCATCATGGCCAATTTCAGGAATGTAGAAAAAAGGGATACCGGTTTTGTGGGTGGCTATGTGGTGTATTCCGGAGCCAGCCGTGAAAAATTCAATGCCAATGTGGAGCCTTCACTGGGTGCTGCTTTCAAAGACGCTGTGAGTGAACCGGGTAAATGGAGTGTGTACATGTATATGCAAGGCGAAACCATTGCGAAAGAAAGTAACCATGTAAGATTGAGTAAAGATCAAAAAGATCAATGGGGTATTCCGTTACTCATTGCATCAGTTGATTATGATGATAATGATGATAAGATGGTACAGGATTTTTTAGAACAGGGTAAGGCAATGATGGAGGCTTGTGGTGTAAAGGAAGTACATACATACGACAACAAACAGCCTCCCGGGTTGGATATACATGAAATGGGTGGCTGCAGGATGGGCAGTGATCCCAAAACGTCTATGCTGAATGATTGGAACCAGCTCCATCATTGTAAAAATGTGTTTGTAACAGATGGCGCCTGTATGACGAGTACCGGCAGCCAGAGCCCATCTATTTTGTATATGGCTTTTACTGCCAGGGCGGTGAATTATGCGGTGGAAGAAATGCGGAAGGGGAATTTGTGAGAAGGAAAACTGCCGCAGATTCGCAGATTAGATTTGTGAGAAGGAAAATGGCTCTGGATTATAGTTGCAGATGTTTTTTTAACCTTAAAATATATATTTATGACACAGTATGAAGGCGAAATGTATCCTTACCAGGGGGAAACTTATAAAGTAATCGGGATTGCTATGGAAATTCATAGGGAACTGGGAAAAGGCTTTTCTGAAATTGTTTACAAAGATGCTTAGGAATATGAGTTTAAGCAAAATGGTATTTTTTATGAGAGAGAGAAAAAGAGTATGCGGTAAATTACAAAGGAACAATTTTGCCACATAAGTTTTATGCTGATTTTGTGGTGTTTGATAAAATTATTTTGGAAGTAAAATCAAAAAAAGGGATAGTCGAAGATCATTATGCTTAAGTAATGAACTATCTGGCCATATCTAAGCTGGAAGTTGGCCTTTTGATAAACTTTAATGAAAAATTATGGGAATACAAAAGAATAATTATGAGCCATTGAGAATAAAAAGATGGCCACCGATTCGCTGATTTCACAGGATTCAAAATCTAATCAGCGAAGCAGCCTGCCTGCTGGCAGGTCTGCTGCAAAATAAATTGAAATAGAATCCGGAGCAATCACATTAATATGAAAAAACTAATTTTCTTACTTTCAATTGTAATAATCTGCGAATCTGCGGCTTTTTGTCAGCAAAAAACCTACTGCAACCCTATTAATATTGATTATGGGTATTCACCCATCCCCAACTTCAGCGAGTGGGGCAGGCACCGGGCCACAGCCGATCCGGTGATTGTAACATACAAAGGAGATTATTATTTATTCAGTACTAACCAGTGGGGCTACTGGTGGAGCCATGATATGCTCAACTGGAATTTTATTTCTAAAAAATTTTTGCGCCCATGGAATGAGGGCTATGATGAATTGTGTGCACCTGCGGTAGGAATTATAGGCGACACTATGATAGTGTTTGGTTCTACCTATACAAGTAAGTTCACCATATGGATGAGTACCGATCCTAAAGCCAATAACTGGAAACCATTGGTGGACAGTTTTGAGATCGGGGGCTGGGATCCATCTTTCTTTACCGATGATGACGGACGCCTGTATATGTACAATGGCAGCAGTAATAAGTTTCCCATGTATGGAATTGAATTGAACAGGAAAACATTTCAACCTATTGGCACCAGGAAAGAAATGTACCTGCTGGAACCCTGGCGCTTTGGCTGGCAGCGTTTTGGCGAACATATGGACAACACTTTTCTTGACCCCTTTATTGAAGGCAGCCACATGACAAAACATAACGGAAAATATTATCTTCAGTATTGTGCCCCTGGTACTGAGTTTAGTGGATATGCAGATGGATTATTGGTTGGGGATAACCCGTTAGGTCCCTTTGAAGCACAAAGCGACCCGTTGAGTATGAAGCTGGGAGGTTTTGTAAGAGGAGCAGGCCATGGCGCCACTTTCCAGGATAACTATAAAAATTATTGGCATGTATCCACTACCGTTATTTCAGTAAAAAATACTTTTGAGAGAAGACTTGGCATATGGCCGGTTGGTTATGATGCCGGCGGTGCCATGTACTGCAACACTACTTTTGGAGATTATCCCCACTACCTGCCGGCACCGGGTTTTTCCGGTACAAATTATGGCAGCAACGGCAAATCAGGATACTTTACCGGGTGGATGCTGCTGAATTATAATAAGCCTGTACAGGTATCGTCCACTTTGGGCGGCTATCATGCAAATAATGCCGTAGATGAATTGGCCAAAACTTACTGGAGCGCTGCAACAGCCAATAAAGGCGAATTCATCCAAACTGATTTGGGAAAGCCATCTACCGTAAATGCCATACAAATTAATTATGCCGACCAGGATGTGAGTTTTCCAAAAGAAATGGACAGTATCTTCCTTGGAAAGACACTTGGCTTGCATCATCAATACAAACTCTATTATTCTGTAGATGGTAAAAAATGGACTGTGTTGTTAGATAACAGCAACAATAAAAAAGATGTTCCGCATGAATATATTGAACTCCCCGCGGCAGTACAGGCGAGATACATTAAATTGGAAAATATTCATATGCCCACCGGGAAGTTTGCCATCAGCGGGTTAAGGGTGTTTGGCAATGGCAATGGTGAAAAACCTGAAGATGTAAAAGGCTTTATTGTATTGCGTACGGAAAAAGATAAACGCAGCGCCTTTATCAAATGGAAACCAGTGGACAATGCATTCGCATACAATATTTATTACGGCACACATCCCGATAAATTATATACCAGCATTATGGTGCATAATAATAATGAATACTGGATGAAGGGGATGGATCTGCAGAAAGCTTACTATTACTCTATTGAAGCCGTAAATGAAAATGGAACCAGTGAGAGAACTAAAACGATAAAAGCAGAATAGATAAAGCCCTGAAAGGGCGATATATCATAACATCGGGCAGCGCCCGATGAACTAAGATGAGAATATGAGTCAATCATTAGTTAAACTATCAACGCATATTATCTTCAGCACCAAATACAGGCAGCCGATGATCGATGCTGCTATAGAACCTGAGCTGCATGCTTATCTGGGGGGTGTATGTAACGAAATGGATTCGATTCCTGTAAAAGTGGGTGGCTATATAGATCATGTTCACATTCTCTGCCTGCTATCGAAAAAAGTTGCCCTTATGGATTTGCTGGAAGAAATTAAAAAGCGTTCGTCAAAATGGATAAAAACAAAAGGAGAACTATATAGAGATTTTTACTGGCAAAGAGGCTATGGCGCTTTTTCTGTAAATCCTTATGAACTGGATGTTGTAATAAAGTACATAGAGAACCAGCATGAACATCATCGCCAGCGAACTTTCCAGGATGAATTTCGCGGTTTTTTAAAGAAATATAATGTTGAGTATGATGAGAGATATGTGTGGGAATAACCTCCGGGGGCAGCGTGGGGCCTTGCCCGACGCTGTTGGTATATCGCCCTTTCAGGGCTTATTAAATTTAAAAAATATGAAAAAACTACAACTGATACTTGTCTTTCTATTTAGTTGCAGCGCCATCACTGCCCAATTGCCACCACCTTTTTATGAAGACATCCAGGCTTTTAAGGCACAGGACAAAGACAGCATGCCGCCAAAAGAGGCGATCCTGTTTGTTGGCAGCTCATCCTTTACTATGTGGAAAGATGTGCAGGATTATTTTCCAGGTTACCAAATAATCAACCGTGGTTTTGGCGGATCCACTTTACAGGATGTGATACGTTATGCCGATGACGTAATCTTGCCTTATCAACCCAAACAAATCGTGATCTATTGTGGTGAAAATGATCTTGCTTATGACGACAGCCTTTACCCTGCGCAGGTAAAAGAAAGGTTTGAACGATTGTTCAATATCATCCGGGGAAAATATAAAAAAGTGCCTGTTGTTTATATATCCATCAAACCAAGCCCGTCCAGGCAGAATTTAATGCCTAAGTTTAACGTGGCCAATGTGATGATAAAAAATTTTTTAAAGAAGAAAAAGCAAACCACTTTTATCGATGTATACCATGCTATGCTGGAGGAAGATGGCACGCCAATGAAAGATATTTTTATTGAAGATAACCTGCATATGAATGCAAAGGGATACCGCATCTGGCAAAAATTAATTGAACCGTATTTAATTCAATAAGCAGGATGAGAATCAAAGCAGTTTGTATCGGTATTTGCATGCTACTGGGCAGCAGCCTTTATTCCCAGGATAATGCGTTGTTAGTAAATGGCAAGATGCATTTTTCATTTTCGCTGCAGAATGGAAAGCCATTTTATTCTGTTATTTATAATAGACAAATCCTGATTAAAGACGCCTCATTAAATTTAGTATTCGATGATGCGAAGCCTTTTCAAAGCTGTTCAATGAGAAAAAAGCCAGTATTTTCTTCCGGCGTTGAAAAGTATGAACTGGTAGTTGGCAAAACATCAAAAATCGCACAAGCATACGAAAAGGTGGTTATTTATTTACAAGGTGATAATTATGACATCAACCTTGAAGTAAAGGCATTTAATGATGGGATTGCTTTCAGGTATGTGTTTCCAGAGCAAAAAGGAAAGAAAAATTTTACTTTACTGGAAGAGCAGACACAATTTAAGATTACTGGCAATCCAATAATAAAAGCCTTACAACTACCCAATTATATCACATCGCACGAAGGCCGTTACACAACAACTGCCCTTAATGAAATAAAGAACGACACACTATTGGATATGCCTGTATTGCTGCAGTTTGCCAATAATACATTCATGGCAATAACAGAAGCTGCGTTGTTGGATTATGCAGGAATGTACCTGGTAAAAAGAAATGACATTCTCACCAGCCAACTATCTCCTTTACCCTCTACCACAGGTAATGGAAGCATAAAAGTAAAAGCCACCCTGCCGCATCAAACCCCCTGGAGAGTGATGATGATTGGCAATCGTATCGGAACATTGATAGAATCAAATATGCTCACCAGCCTTTGCCCGCCGCTGGCTTTAAAAGAAACCAACTGGATAAAAACCGGCACCACCACCACTTTCCCCTGGTGGAATGGCACCATTATACCAGACACCAATTTTGCTGTAGGCAATAATTTTGAGACAAATAAATATTACATAGATTTTTGTGCGGCAAATAATATAAAGTACCACACAGTAGTTGAAGCTAACGGGCATGAATGGTATACCAATGATGGAAGCGGATACCAACCCGGGAATAATGTGGATGTAACAAAACCAGTTGACTGGCTGGATATGAAACAGGTGTGTGACTATGCAAAATCGAAAGGCGTGGGTGTAAGAGTGTGGGTACACTGGAAAGCATTGTATCCAAAACTGGATACCGCCTTTGCCGTATTTGAAAAATGGGGATTAAGTGGAATGATGGTTGACTTTATGGACAGGGATGACCAGGAAATGGTAAACATCCAGAATGAAATTTTGGAGAAAGCGGCAAAACATCATTTGCATATACAGTTTCATGGAGCTTACAAACCCACAGGATTGCACCGGACTTACCCCAATGAATTTACTAGAGAAGGGACCTTGAATTATGAAACCTATAAATGGGACACTACACTTACGGTGGATGATGATCTGAATATTGTATTTACAAGAATGTTAGCTGGCTCAACTGATTATCACCAGGGAGGTTTCAGGGCTTTTGGTATGCCGCATCAAAATGGAAGAGGTGCATTTAAGGTGCAATACACAAGGCCATTGGTTATGGGAACCCGTTGCCACATGCTCGGAATGTACGTGGTAATGGAAAATTACCAAGGCATGCTATGCGATTATCCAGATGCCTATATTGGCCAGCCTGGTTTTGAATTGCTGCAGCACATTCCCACCACCTGGGATGAAACACTTGTTACCAATGCAAAAATAGATGAGTATATTTCGATCGCAAGACGAAAGGGAAATGATTGGTATATTGGTTCCATTTCCAATCATGATAAACATGAAGTGGTTATTGATATGAACTTTTTACCAGAAAGGAAATATACTGCCACCATTTATAGCGATGCTGATGATGTGGATGTTAATCCCGATCATTTAAAAAAAGAAGTAAAGGAGGTTGATAATACCAGTAAAATAAAAATTAACTTATCACAGGGCGGTGGCAATGTGATCCTTCTTAATAAAAATTGAATAACCGTAAATAAAAAGAAACATGAGACAGACACTCTTACTGCTTGTTGCATTCACAGCAAGTCATTTCGTTAGTGCGCAAAATTTGCCTGTGGCAAAACCAACAGATGCAAAAATGAAAACCTTCATTGATGCATTGATGAAAAAAATGACCCTCGAAGAAAAGATCGGCCAGTTGAACCTGCCCGGCAGCGGTGATATCGTAACAGGGCAGGCTTCTAACTCAGACATTGGTAAAAAGATCAAAGAAGGAAAAGTGGGAGGGCTGTTTAACATCAAGTCCGTTGCAAAAATCAAGGCCGTGCAAAAAGTGGCCGTAGAAGAAAGCCGCCTGAAAATACCCATGATTTTTGGCATGGATGTAATACATGGATACGAAACCGTGTTCCCGATACCGTTAGGTTTAAGTTGCACCTGGGATATGAAAGCCATTGAACGCACTGCACAGATCGCTGCACAGGAAGCAAGTGCGGATGGTATCAACTGGACCTTTTCACCCATGGTGGATATTGCCCGTGACCCTCGCTGGGGCCGCATCGCAGAAGGCAATGGCGAAGACCCTTACCTCGGCGGTGAGATTGCAAGAGCCATGGTAAAAGGATACCAGGGCACTACCGGTTCATACAAGAATAACAATATCATGGCCTGTGTAAAACACTATGCCATGTATGGTGCTGCAGAAGCCGGCAGAGATTATAATACAACAGATATGAGCCGGGTGGGTATGTTCAATAATTATATGCTGCCTTATAAAGCGGCTGTGGAAGCAGGCGTTGGAAGCGTAATGGCATCATTCAATGAAGTGGATGGTATTCCGGCTACCGGGAGTAAGTTTTTAATGACCGATGTGCTGCGCAAGCAATGGGGCTTTAAAGGTTTTGTTGTTACTGATTACACTGGCATCAATGAAATGGAAGCACATGGTATGGGCGACCTGCAGCAGGTGTCTGGGTTGGCAATGAGGGCAGGCATTGATATGGACATGGTAGGTGAAGGATTCCTCACCACGTTGCAAAAATCTTTAAAAGAAGGAAAAGTAACAGTGGCACAAATTGATGCCGCCTGCAGGAGGATTCTGGAGGCAAAATATACACTGGGTTTGTTTGATGATCCCTATAAATACTGCAACGAAGAGCGTGCTGCAAAAGAAGTGTTCACTGATGCCAACCGTGCCGAAGCAAGACAGATAGCTGCACAAAGTTTTGTATTGTTGAAAAACCAGGGTGGTATCCTGCCGTTGCAGAAAAAAGGAACCATTGCATTGGTGGGTCCATTAGCAGATGCAAAAGAAAATATGCCCGGTACATGGGCGGTGGCGGCCAGGTTTGATAAAGCCATATCCCTGTTTGAAGGATTAAGGACTGTTGTGGGTGATAAAGCAACCATTGTATATGCAAAGGGCAGCAACCTGGATGCAGATGCAAAATTTGAAGAAAGGGCTGGCATGTTTGGAAAGGATTTTAAAAGGGATATGCGTCCTGCACAGGAGATCATTGATGAAGCAGTGAATGCCGCCAAAAATGCAGATGTGATAGTGGCTGCTTTAGGTGAAAGTGCAGAGATGAGTGGAGAAAGCAGCAGCCGAAGCAATATTGAAATACCACAGGTACAAAAGGATTTGCTGGCTGCTTTGTTAAAAACAGGGAAGCCGGTAGTATTGGTTTTATTTGCAGGAAGACCCATGGCAATTAAATATGAAAGCGAAAATGTACCTGCAATATTAAATGCCTGGTTTGGTGGCAGCGAAGCGGGTTATGCTATTGCGGATGTTTTATTTGGCGATGTAAATCCTTCCGGAAAACTCACGACCACCTTTCCACAGAATGTAGGACAGGTGCCCATCTACTACAATCATAAAAACACTGGCCGCCCACTGGGTGAAGGCAAATGGTTTGAAAAATTCCGTAGTAATTATTTAGATGTGAGCAATGACCCGGTGTATCCTTTTGGATTTGGATTGAGTTACAGTGATTTTTATTATGGCAGCGTTAAACTGAGCAGCAATACATTGAAATCAGGTGGAACGATCACAGCATCTGTAATGGTTACTAACAACAGCAGGGTAAATGGTAAGGAAGTGGTGCAATTGTATATACGGGATATGGTAGGAAGTATCACCAGGCCGGTGAAAGAACTAAAGGGTTTTCAGAAAATCGAACTGAAGGCAGGTGAAAGCAAAACCGTGGAGTTTAAAATTTCTGTAGACGACCTGAAATTCTACAACAGCGATTTAAAATTTGCGGCAGAGCCGGGAGAGTTTAAAGTATTTATCGGCGGTAACAGCCGGGATGTGAAAGAAGCAACTTTTAAATTGTTATAGAATAGATTCAAGAGGCTGTCCAATAATTAAATATAGCTCCTGGGATTCTTTTAAACAACTTCGGTTTTCCATCAGGTATCCGAAGAAATGCCAAGGAAGTTTATTTGTTAGGCAGCCTCTTACTTATAGGATACAGTCTGAAAGCTGACCTGCGCCATAGGCGCAAGAAATGGGTAGATGAAAATTGTGTTAAAGGATGAGGCGTGCCGTAGGTACGCCAGGTTTTGTATGTTTTATAAAGTTGCGGTTGTATGAAATGTTTGGTTTCTTTTCTTATTTCCTTGGCTGCTGCAAATGTATTTGCATCGGATAGTCTGCTTGTTACATCGCCGGATAAAAAAATTGTTGTATCAGTCTATTTTAAAATGGATGTCAGTTATACTATTAAATACGAAGGCAAAACAATTCTGCATCCATCGTTTATAGATCTAACACCAGAAAACCAGCCTGCACTTGCTGAAAAAGCAAAACTGAAGTCGCATATAATAAAAGCATATGATGAAAAGATTACTTCACCGGTGCCGGAAAAAAGAAAGATCATCCGGGATCACTACAATGAATTGACGATTACCCTGCAACAACCGTATTCCCTTATCTTCCGGGTATATGATGATGGCGTTGCGTACCGCATTGCAACAGGATTTAAGGACTCCATTATTATACAAAAGGAGAAAGCAGTATTTGTTTTTGAAAAAGGAAAGAAGATACTATTGCCGTTGATCGATCCCGGGTATAGAACAGATAAATTTCATACCAGTTTTGAGGAATTGTACCAGTCAAAATTCATTGACAGCCTTACCACACAATCCTTTGCCTATTCGCCGGTATTGGTTGGCACCGGCGATGAAATAAAAATAGCCATTTCAGAATCTGACCTGGAAGACTATCCCGGTATGTTTTTACAGGGAACCAACTCAAATGCGGTGGAAGGATTGTTTGCTCCCTATCCATTAGAAACTAAAATGACTGAGGGAGAATTTCCACAGGAGGTCGTTATTAAAAGAGCCGGCTATATTGCCAAAACAAAAGGAACAAGGAAATTCCCGTGGCGGGCGCTGTTGATTGCAAAAGAAGATAAAGAATTACCCGGCAATGATCTGCTGTACCGGCTGGCTGCTCCTTCAAAAATAAAGGATCCCTCCTGGATAAATCCCGGTAAGGGAACAGACGAATGGATCATTGGCATCAATTTATTCAATGTACCGTTTAAGGCAGGCATTAATACAGCGACGTATAAATACTATATTGATTTTGCAAAACAATTCGGACTGCAACGGATCATGATGGATGCCGGCTGGAGCCATTATAAAAACCTGTTTGATATCACACCCGAAATAAACATGGATACCATTGCTGCGTATGCAAAAAGCAAGGGCATCAAACTAAGCATGTGGACGTTGTGTTCTACATTGGATAAACAACTTGACAGTGCATTGGATCAATTCAATAAATGGGGTGTCGATTTCATCATGACAGATTTTATGGACCGGGATGATCAGCCCATGGTGAATTTTTATGACCGCATTTCTAAAGCCTGTGCAGATAAAAAGATCATGATCATGTTTCATGGTGCCTACCCGATGAAAGGATACAACCGCACCTGGCCCAACAATGTTACCCGGGAGGGTATACTCGGCTCCGAATACAATATCTGGAGTGACAAGCCCACACCGGAACATGATGTAACGCTGCCGTTTACACGCATGCTGGCGGGCCCGATGGATTACGAACCGGGGATTTTGGACAATGCAACAAAAGATCAGTTCAGGCCCATTGGTAAAAAAGTAATGAGCCAGGGAACCAGGTGTCATCAACTGGCGATGTTTGTGGCGTATGACAGCCCCATTCAGATTTTTTCCGGCAATCCATCACAAGGGATGATGGAACCGGAGTTCATGAAGTTATTGGGAGAGATACCCACCACCTGGGATGAAACTGAAATACTGGCTGGGAAAGTGGGTGATTATATTGTGACCGCAAGAAGGAAGGGAGATGACTGGTGGATTGGTGGAATGACGGATTGGGAAGCAAGGCCAATTTCATTCCAGGTAGACTTTTTGTGGGGTAAATATGAGCAGGTATTAATTGCTGATGGAGTAAACGCTATAAATTACCCTTCTGATTATTCAATCAGTAAGAGTGAAATAGAATTTCAAAGCGAACCCCATGCTCCAATCATGTTAACAATTAACCAAGGGATGGCGCCTGGTGGCGGTTTTGTAATTAAATTCACTAAAAAGAAAAATTAGTACTATGAAAATAAAATTATCAATTGCAATCTTATTGTTGTCTTTCGCCTTTGCTGTAAAAGCACAAGACAAATCTCTTTTTAAAAAAGAAATCTATGTTTCAGGTAGTGATACTCTGCCCTACCGCATTTTATTGCCATTGAATTACGATGTGTCAAAAAAATATCCATTGATACTGGTGTTGCACGGAGCTGGCGAAAGAGGCAATGATAACGAAGCACAATTAGTACATGGTTCTTATTTGTTTTTAAAAGACAGTGTAAGGCAGCAGTTTCCTGCGATTGTTGTATTTCCCCAATGTGCAGCCAATAGTTTTTGGAGTAATGCAATATTCAAATTTGATTCTGCTACAGGTAAAAGAAGTTTGAATTTCCGGGCAGACGGTGAACCAACAGCATCCATGAAACTGGCGCAGGAACTTTTGTATAAGATCATTGATGAATACCCGGTAAATAAAAAGCAGATCTATGTGGGTGGTTTATCCATGGGCGGCATGGGTACGTTTGAAATTGTACGAAGAAACCCCAAATTGTTTGCTGCAGCATTTCCAATTTGTGGTGGTGGCGCTGCTGCTACTGCACCAGACATGAAGAAAGTGAAATGGTGGGTGTTTCATGGGGATGTGGATGCCGTGGTGCCTGCCAGTTTATCACAGGAAATGGTGGATGCATTGAAAGCAGCAGGTGCTGATGTAAAATATAGTTTGTACCCGGGAGTGAATCATAACAGCTGGGACAATGCTTTTGCAGAACCGGGATTATTGCCGTGGCTGTTTTCGGTGAAGAAATAAAAGCCGCATACCGGCTGTCTGCAGATGGGTTTGCAGATATTATATACGAAAACAATATTTGCGATTGTGATAATTTGAAAACCTGCCAGGTGTCTTAAGCCCCGTAGGGGCGACATATTGGTAGAGGCGGGTGCAACCCGCCGTGTGTAAAAGGTGTAATTGACGAGCGACGATGGCGAAGCCATTGTATAAAAATAAAATGCGGGAAAAGATGAATTACATTGTGTAGTACAAGTGAGTGACCCGCCTGCCAAAGTTGTACGGCAGACAAGCACAACAATTTTTAATAGTATTCCAAAAACTAAGTACATAAAAAATAAAAAGGTCCTTTCTAACCATCGCCATTGCAGCAATCACTTTTTTTTCGCAGGCACAGAAAAAAACAATTGACCAACGGGTTGACTCTGTTTTGAAGCTGATGACGCTGGAAGAAAAGGCGGGACAGATGAATCAATACAATGGCCCTTGGGCCGCTACCGGCCCATTGACCAACGATGATAAATTAATTGACCAGATTAAAGAAGGAAAAGTTGGTTCCATGCTGAACACAACCGGTGCCGTTAGAACAAAGGATCTGCAACAATTAGCCTTGCAATCAAGATTAAAGATCCCCTTATTATTCGGACAAGATGTGGTACACGGATACAGAACCATCTTTCCGATACCATTGGCAGAAGCCGCCAGCTGGGACATAGTAGCAATGGAAAGATCAGCAAGAATAGCAGCGATAGAAGCCAGCTCCGCCGGTGTGCATTGGACATTTGCACCAATGGTGGATATTGCCCGTGACCCACGTTGGGGAAGGGTGATGGAGGGTGCAGGCGAAGATCCTTATCTCGGTTCGCTGATAGCAAAAGCCAGGGTAAAAGGTTTCCAGGGAAAGGGTTTGGGCAATACCGATGCAGTGATGGCATGTGCAAAACATTTTGCAGCCTATGGTGCAGCCATTGGCGGTAGGGATTATAATAGTGTTGATATGAGCCTTCGCCAGCTTTGGGAAACGTACCTGCCACCGTTTAAAGCAGCGGCCGATGCTGGTGCAGCCACGTTTATGAATTCATTCAACGATTTGAATGGTATACCAGCTACCGGCAATGGGTACCTGCAAAGAGAAGTGCTGAAGGGTAAATGGAATTTTAAAGGATTTGTAGTGAGTGACTGGGGCAGTGTGGGCGAAATGATCAATCACGGATTTGTAAAAGACAATAAAGAAGCGGCCATGTCAGCTGCTAATGCCGGCAGCGATATGGATATGAAGAGCAGGGCTTATATTCAAAATTTACCCCAACTGGTAAAAGAAGGAAAAGTAAAACTGGCTGTGGTGGATGATGCAGTGAGAAGAATACTGAAAAAGAAATTTGAAATGGGTTTGTTTGATGATCCTTTTAAATATTCAAGTGAGGAAAGAGAAAAACAGCAATGGAATAATGAGGACCATTTGAAAGCAGAAAGGGATATGGCAAAGAAAAGTATCGTGTTGTTAAAGAATGACCGGCAAACACTTCCTATCAGTAAGCAAACAAAAACAATTGCGCTCATAGGTCCTTTCATAAAAGCAAAAAGCGACAACCTTGGTTTCTGGAGTTACGACTGGCCAGATGATTCTGCAAGAATTGTTTCAGTATGGGATGGAATGAAAAGCAAGTTGGGAACAGATACCAAAATGCTGTACGCAAAAGGCTGCAATATTAACGATACTTCCACGGCTGGTTTTGCCGAAGCCATTGAAATGGCAAAGCAGGCAGACGTGATCGTTATGAATGTGGGCGAAGCGAGGGATATGAGCGGTGAAGCAAAAAGCAAAAGCAGCATTCGCCTGCCAGGTGTGCAGGAAGAGCTGATCAAAGCCATTCAGGCTACAGGCAAACCGGTTATTGTAATGATCAATGCAGGCAGGCCTTTGATTTTTAATTGGGTAGACGATAATGTACCGGCTATTTTATATACCTGGTGGCTGGGGACAGAAGCCGGCAACGCCATTGCGGATGTATTATTTGGTGATCACAATCCTTCTGCAAAATTACCCATGACCTTTCCTTTGACAGAAGGACAAATTCCCATCTACTATAATTACTACAACACTGGCCGTCCGGCCACCAGCGACAGCGACAGGTTCTATCGTTCAGCATATATTGATCTGTCTTTGTATCCAAAATATGCTTTTGGGCATGGTTTGAGTTATACTGACTTTTCTTACAGCGGTATAACTTTAAGTAAGTCTGCAATCAGGTCCACAGAAAAATTGGTTGCAAAAATCACCTTGACCAACACAGGAAACTATGATGGGGAAGAAACGGTGCAATTATACATCCGTGATCTGTTTGGTTCTGTAGTCCGGCCGGTGAAGGAATTGAAAGGGTTTCAAAAAGTATTTTTAAAGAAAGGTGAATCAAGAGAAGTAAATTTTACTCTAAGCGTGGATGACCTGCGGTTTTACAATGACAAGCTGCAATATATTTATGAGCCGGGAGATTTTAAAGTGTTTATTGGGGGAAGTTCGGATAAAGTGAAGGAGGCTGGTTTTACATTAGTAAAGTAACGTCCTTATCGGCTGTATAAACCGCCAGCGGTTGCAAACCCTGGCGGAGTTTGTTTATTCCGTAAATGGTACTGAATGCCTGATGACTAACTAAAAAGAAACTCCACATCTTCCTTCGTCAGCTCTTTCACAAAACCATCCGTATCACCAATTAAGTTTTCACTCAACTCTTTTTTGGTTTGTTGCAACTGGATGATCTTTTCCTCAATGGTATCCTTACAGATCATTTTGTAAGCAAATACCTTTTTCGTTTGCCCGATACGGTGTGTACGGTCAATGGCCTGTTGCTGAACGGCATTGTTCCACCAGGGATCAAAAAGAAACACATAATCAGCGGCAGTTAACGTAAGCCCGGTATTACCCGCCAGCAGGCTGATCAAAAATATATTGGTGGAATTGCCTGCCTGCTGAAAATTTTCCACCATGGCAGCCCGTTGCTTTGCTGTACTGCTGCCTTCCAGCAAATAAAAAGCAATTCCTTTTTTAGCGAGCGTATCGGCCAGTAAATGCAACATAGAAGAGAACTGCGAAAATACCAGCACTTTATGATTGCCAAGATTGACCAATTCGTCCAGCAGCACATTGGTTTTTACAGATTCCTCCGTTGTTTGTTCTTCTTTGGGTAGTAATAATGGTGAACTGCAAACCTGTTTCAGTTTCATGATGCCTTGCAACACGGCCAGTTTGCTTTTTCCTAAGCCTTCGCTTTTTATATTTAAGAACAAATTACTTTTGATGCTGTCCCTTATCTCATCATACATCATTTTTTGCGCCGTACTCATACCGCACCATAAAATACTCTCCGTTTTTTCCGGAAGATCTTTCGCCACCTGTTCTTTGGTACGTCGGAGTATAAACGGCGCCGTTAGCTTCTGCAGCATCCATATTTTTTCTTCATTCCTGTCACGGTCAATCGGGTCCGCATATTCCCGTTTAAAAAATTCCCTGTTGCCAAACATACCTGGCAATAAAAATTCTAATTGTGAATAAAGATCAAAGGTATTGTTCATTACGGGTGTGCCGCTCAATGCCACCCGGCTAATGGCCTGTAACTGGTTCACCGCTTTGGTTATTTGCGCCGAAGGATTTTTTATGTTGTGGCTCTCATCTACCACAGCCGTATCAAATATAATTTTCCTGAGCAATTCCACATCCGACCGCAAAGTGCCATAACTCGTAATAAACACATCAAATTTGTCTTTGTCAATTTGATTGATGTCTCTTGTATTTCCATGATGCACATAGGTGCGCAGGTGGGGTGTGAATTTGCTGATTTCTTTTTGCCAGTTATAGATCAGGGAAGACGGGCAAATGATAAGCGCTAACGCATGGCTGTTTTGTTGCAACCTGTCGGCAATAAAGCAAATCGTTTGCAATGTTTTACCAAGACCCATATCGTCTGCCAGGCAGGCACCTGCATCCACTTCCGCCATCATTTTCATCCACTCAAAACCTTTTTGCTGGTAAGGCCGCAATGTTGCCTGTACCATAGCCGGTACAGGATAGACGATGCTGTCTGGTTGCTGCCAGCGCTGCCATCTTTCCCACCAGCTTTCACTTACGGTTACGGTCAGGTCCCTGTTGCCATTTTCTTTTTCCTGTTCTGTGATCGCCAGCCATTGCGGTACCTGCAGGGCCGTTTTATCAATGATCTTACTGTGTTTTACAATCGTGGCATATTCACCCAGCCATGCTTCCGGGAAAACCCCCAAAGCACCATCCTTCAGCATAACGGCACGTTGCCCTGCAATCAGTATTTTTTGCAGCTCTGTTAATGGAACCGTTTCTTCACCAAATTGCAGACAGAAACTGACCGTGAGGATATGGCTGTCTTTTTCCAATACTTCAATGGTAGTTACAGGTTTGTGGGCTGAGTAACGGAAATGGGTAAGCATATCAATCCCAACCAATTCAATATTCATCTCCAGCAACAGGTGATATACCTTTAAAAACCATTGCTTTTTTTGAGCTTCTGCAAACGAAATATGATAATAGCCATTCAGTTGTTTGGGAAAATTTGGATGCAGTGCTTCCAGTTGTTTCTTAAAATTCGTTTCTGCTTCTTTATTTCTTTTTACAACAATTGCTTCCCCATTCACCGTTGTTTCCAGCAGCTCCTTCCAGGAACCTTCGGCTAAGTAGCCATCATACAGCCATTGTGGCGTAAAAACCAGAAAGGAATTGCTGATCTCACTCAGTAAAACTCTTTGTATCGGCAGTACATCGATGGTAGTTATTGAAAACAGGTTATTTCTTTCCACTTCGTACTCTTCTTCGAGTTTGCTTAAAATATGCTGTGCAAACAAAGAAGCATCACCAGCATATTGGGTGGGATCATTTTGTAATAACCATTCAATGGTTTGATAATCTTTAAATGATAAAAAGAAATATTCATTCTTACTTTCCAGTAAAAAGTGAAAGCGGCGAAAATCGGTTATGTTATAGGTGGCATTATTGATTAGCACCCAGGTGATCAATTGCAATCCGTTTTCATTGACCACTTCAAATTGCAGTTGAATTTTGTAGGTGCTAAAAATGCAGGGTGCTACCAATAAATTTCCTGTGGCGGGGTTGGGCACCTGGTGATACCATTTGACCAATGGCAAAAACGGTTTGAGTAGTTCCAATTGCTGCACTAGCCGTCTTATATATGCCGGAATTAAAAACTGGCGCAACGGTACACCTGATTTTTGTGCTTTATGTTTGCGAATTATATCTTCTTCAATTTTTACCAGTGCAGCTTCTGTAAAACCATCCAGTGCATCCTTTGCAGGCTTGGGCAGGTTACCATATTCCCTTCGCAGAACAGCCTCATCAAATGCGGTGATATCATACCGGGTGATCCCGGTTGCTTTATGTATACGAATTGAACGCAGTATATCTTTTCTGCTGGTTAAGTGCAGTGGCGAAAAAAGAATGGCGGTTTTAATACCGGTAGATTGCGTAGTCATAGTAAAGGGCAGCAAATGTAGGAGGTAAGACGCAGAGAAAAAATGGATCTACGAAAAAGGGTTGTACACTGTTGAAGAAATCAGGCATTCAATTGCCCGTTTTTCAACGAAGGCTTAATAAAGCGTTCCCAACAAGGTTGGGGAGTTGAGGGATCACCCGAAAGCTTTTGGTACACACGGCAGTTAGTCCCCAACAGGGTTGGGGATACAAAGTTCGGTGGTCGACCCCGGTCGTGCCAACACGCTGCTAAACACGGCTCTATACTTCGTTTATCCCTGCCTGTCGGCAGGCAGGCTGTTATCCTCACCCCCGGTACAGAGGGTCGCTGTCAGTAAGAATCCTCTGTATGGGCATAAAAAAAACCCTCCCGATTTTATTGGGAAAGTCTTAATAAAACGTCCCCAACAAGGTTGGGGAGTTGAGGGATCACCCGAAAGCTTTCGGTACACGAGGCAGTTAGTCCCCAACAGGGTTGGGGATACAAAGTTCGGTGGTCGACCCCGGTCGTGCCAACATTGCTGCTAAACACGGCTCTATACTTCGTTTATCCCTGCCTGTCGGCAGGCAGGCTGTTATCCTCACTCCCGGTACAGAGGGTCGCTGTCAGTAAGAATCCTCTGTATGGGCATAAAAAAAGCCCTCCCGATTTTATTGGGAAAGGCTTAATAAAGCGCTGTAGGGGGAGGGATCGAACCTCCACGAGGCAGTTAGCTAAAGTACAAAGTTCGGTGGTCGACCCCGGTCGTGCCAACATTGCTGCTAAACACGGCTCTATACTTCGTTTATCCTGTTATCCTCACCCCCGAGACAAGAGGGCATGTCTGCCAAAAATTTCATCACCCCACAATTTTTAAGATCTTTTCCCGATTTCATCAGGATTGATAATGCAAACATAAGGTAAATTGCCATTATGTTGGAAATAATTTAGTTATTTTTTTAAAATTTGGAAATTATGCAATTAAAATACATTTTGATTAGAATAATGAAAAAATGATTCTCGTTTTTTTAAACTGTTTAAAATTATTTCAAATGCAATCGAACGGCAAAGAAAATATTTCAGTTTCTTAGGCGAAATGCCATCGATTTTTTAAAAACCTATTACTTTATCGCCCGGTAACCGTTAGTCGCTGGTTGGTTCCAATGGTGAAGCTGGTGCCGTTTTGCTGGCGAATGCTTCTGACAGAACGGGAGGAGTTTACCACCGGGTAATTAGTATTTCCTGTATTGATATAAACATCTGTGTTCGCATCTGGTACCGCTCCGCAACTCCAGTTGCCTGCTGTTTCCCAGGAAGTACTTACCGCACCCGTCCAGTTGCTTGCAAATTTTAATGTAGCAACCTGGCTATACGTATTCCCGCTAACAAAGCACCGGTATTGGTATCCATACAGGGAGGTGGAAGGATTGGTGAGCGTGAGTGTATTGGTGGTAACCGTACTGTAAGGAGCTGTATTGGTAAGATTGGTAAAATTTCCATTGCCATTGTCCACCTGCCATTGATAGCTGCTGCCGGAAATATTGCTTACAAAACCGGTATTACTTCCCGGGCAAATGCCGTTACCCGTTGCCGTTATGTAGCCAAGATTACCTGTATAATTATATGGCACGCTGCCCATTTGCAGATACAACTTATCATTCCAGATTATTGGCAGGCCTAAATAACCATTGTACCCGGCACTGTTGTATATACCAGCAGGGTTGGCAATTAACTGCAGCGCACTCCCGTTAAAAACACCCAATTGGTAAACTCCCTGGGCATTATAATACCTGAGATATAGTTTGTTGTCAAATACGATTGGCTGGTCTGTATAACCACCGGCATCCGGATTAGGAAAAACCTGTAGTGTGCCGCTCGATGATTTGTATTGTGCAAGATGCCTGCTGGCATTGGCTGCCTGGTACAAAATATACAATCCATTGTTGTAAATAACCGGTTGCCACCAGTAACCATAAGTGGTTGCATCCGGGTTGGGGGTGAGGGTAACCGTACTACCTCCAAATTTTGCCAGCCGGTACACATTGTTTACATCATAGTATTGAAAAAAAAGGGTGTCATTATATACGATCGACATATTTGGAGTAAGGGTTGATCCACCACTATTAATGCTGGAGTTTTGTGGGTTGGCGATGAGTCTTGGATTTGAAATACCGTCATACTCCATCAGCTGGTACTGACCAGTAGCGCTGAAATAAGTAAAATACAGTTTGTTTTTGTATAAGGTTGGAAAAATAGGTTGTACGCCCCTGTTAGGTGTATTATCAGGGTTGGGAATAATGGTCCATTGTGTACCATCAAAACTGGCCAGTTGCCGGGGTCCTGCGGCTGTAACATACCTGCTCACAATTTTATTGTTGAATACTGCTGAATAGTTATTAAAAAAACCGGTGGCACTATTATCCGGGTTGGCAATCAGCGTGATGCCTGTACCATTGAACCGTCCAAACTGTGTTACACCGGATACATTTTGATAGGCCACATATAATGTATTGTTCAATATTCTTGGTGAACCAATAAAGCCGCTGGTGGATGCATCTGGATTTGGATATACTGTAACAGCAGTGCCATTAAAGGATGCCAGTTTTTGGGCTCCTGATACATCGAGGTAAATAAAGAACAGCTTGTTGTCAAACACGATGTTGATGCTTGAAAAAAATACGCCCCTGCCTGCATCGGGATTGGGAATTAACTGCAGGCTGTTGCCTCCGGTATACACTGCCAGCTGCTGTTGGGTTTGTGTGAGGTCAGAAGTAGGGGAAGGATTGTACTGCACAACCAATGAATTATTTAATACCACAGGCATACCCGAATAGCCGGATAGCGGGCCGGAACCGGTCCAGGCAAAAATCTCCGGTCTGGCCGGATTGGGAACAACAGCAATTGTTTGGGCTATCATTTCTCCAGTGAAATACATTAAACAGGCTATCAATAAAAAGCTCCTTTTCATTCGTTGGTATTAACAGTTAATAATGACAATGAAAATACCCCAGGTTTCCAGGCTCACCTATACTTCATTTGAGGTACATCAAGCCTGGAGCGTGCTGTATGCTTGTAGCAGAGAAATAGTAATTGGAAAAAAAAGCTGGAATAAAATCCTGCTTCAATCAAAATTTTTCAAAGGATTGTACATATATTTGAAAATACGTTAAAAAATACCGCTTGTATGGCTACAAAGTTTAACCTCGACAAATTAGACCTGCAGATCATTCATGAAATGATGGAAACCGCTGAGATCTCTTATGCAGAATTGGGTAAGAAGCTTTTTGTAAGCGGCGGCACCATACATGTGCGTATAAAAAAATTGCAGGAGCTCAATATTGTAAAAGGCACCCGCCTCAATGTTGATTTAAAACAACTGGGTTATGATATTACCGCATTTGTGGGTATATACCTCGAAAAAAGTTCTCTCTACGATTCCGTTGCAAAAGACCTGGAAAACATTCCGGAAATTATCCGCCTCAACTATATCACCGGTAACTATAGTATGTTTATTGAAATTGTTTGTAAAGACATTGCGCAACTGCGGACAGTGTTGCATGATGAACTGCAAAAGATAAAAGGTATAGAACGTACTGAAACATTTATCTCTTTGGAAGAGGGTTTTGTAAGAAATGTAAGAGTTGCCCCGGCGGAATGATTTGATGATTGTTTCCATCGTCAAATTATCAAATCATCAAATCTTCAAATCTTCAAATCAGTTAATTGTTTTTTACATCCGTAGCATCCCTCAGCCCATTTCCCAATAAATTAAATGCCAGCACCAGCAGCATAATGGCAAACCCCGGCACCAATGCCAGCATAGGATTGTGTGTAATGATGAAATTGTAATTTTCTTTTATCATCAGGCCCCAGCTTGGTTGTGGTGGCTGCACACCAATACCGAGAAAACTCAGCCCTGCTTCGATGATAATCGCCGTGGCAAAATTACTGGCAGCAATTACCATAATGGGACCAAGTATATTCGGGAGAATATGTTTTGCAATGATCCGCCCATCACTGAAACCAAGTGCCTTTGCTGCCTGTACAAATTCCAGTTCTCTCACTGCCATCACCTGCCCACGAACCAGCCGGGCCACACTCACCCACATGGTTAGCCCAACAGCAATAAAGATCTGCCAGAAGCCTTTTCCTAATGCCAGGGTAATGGCAAACACCAGCAATAGGGTGGGAATACTCCAGGTAACATTTACCAGCCACATGATCACCGCATCTGTTTTGCCTTTGTAATAGCCTGCAGCCGCACCCAATAGTATGCCGATGGTAAGGGAGATGATAACAGCGATCAGTCCAACGGCAAGGCTTACCCTGGTGCCAATGATCAGCCGGCTTAAAATATCCCTGCCGAACTTGTCGGTACCCAGCCGGTATTTTTTAGTGATGATGTATTGAGAGATCAATTCCGGATGATGACCGGTAAGCTGGCTGATGGAGTAATACTGAACAACCGAAGTATCCTGGTCCACAAATTTATTGATCAGTAAACTGTCCTGGTGCACTTTATATCCGCTGATGGGCACAAAGCGGTCATTCATTTTTTTTCCGTTGGCGATATGATCCAGCCAAAGTCCATCCCAATTCTTTTGCCCTGGTATTTTTAAAAACTGTTGTGTATAGCCAGGTTTCTTTGCTGCTATCTCCACTGTTTGCCAATCTGCATGGGGAGAATTATCCGGCGCAATCAAATACCCAAACAGGGCAATGAAAAATGCCAGCGCAATCACCAGCAACCCAAACATGGCACCCTTGTTTTTTTTAAGGCGGCGCCAGGTTTGTTGTTGGAATGAGTGAGATTGCTCCGGCATATATATATTGAATAAAAGTAAGATTGCCCGGCAATATGTACAAATCAAATAGACTTGTTGCCAAAATAGGGATGCACCACCTCCGGCAACACAATCCCCTCCTCCGTTTGATTATTCTCCAGCAAGGCTGCCACAATCCTGGGTAATGCCAGGGATGAACCATTGAGTGAATGAACCAGTTGTGTTTTGCCTTCTGCATTCTTATACCGGATCTTCATCCGGTTGGTTTGAAAATTTTCGAAGTTACTCACACTGCTTACTTCCAGCCATTTTTGCTGTGCAGCGCTATACACTTCAAAATCGTAGGTGAGAGCGCTGGCAAAGCTCATATCGCCGCCGCATAAACGCAAAATGCGGTAAGGAAGCTGCAGGCTTTGCAAGAGTTTTTCCACGTGCTGTACCATTTCTTCCAGCACGTCGTAACTTTTTGCCGGGTCAACCAATTGTATGATCTCCACTTTGTCAAACTGGTGCACCCGGTTCAGTCCACGTACATCAGCACCAAAGCTGCCCGCCTCTCTTCTAAAGCAGGGTGTATAGGCGGTCATCTTTATAGGGAGATCTGCTTCTTTTACCATTTCATCCCTGTAAATGTTGGTAACCGGCACTTCGGCCGTTGGTATTAAATAAAAATTGTCAGCCGTGGCATGATACATCTGTCCTTCTTTATCTGGTAACTGACCGGTACCGTAAGCCGTGTCTTCATTTACCAGTAACGGCGGCAGGTATTCTGTGTATCCTGCAGCCGTATTGTAATCTAAAAAATATTGTATCAATGCCCTTTGCAGTTTGGCGCCCTTGCCTTTGTATAATGGAAAACCACTGCCTGTGATCTTGGCACCGGTTTCAAAATCCACCAGGTCGTATTTTTTTATCAGCTCCCAATGTGGCAGGGCGCCTGGGTATAAGGTTGGTTTGGTTCCTGCTTCTCTCACTCCTTCATTCTCTTCCGGTGTTTTTCCTTTGGGTACAGAAACATGTGGCAGGTTAGGCAATTTTACCAATTCATCCTGCAGTTGTTTTTCTGCAGCCGCCAATTGCTCGGTCAATTGTTGTATGGAAGATTTTACCAATGTTACTTCCTGTTTTTTTTGCTCCGCTTTTTCTTTTTCACCTTTACCCATCAGCATACCGATCTCTTTGCTGGCAGTATTGGCTGCAGCCTGCAAGGTTTCACTTTCCAGTTTTAATTTACGCACCTGGTCATCCAGCGATAAAATATCATCCACCAATGAAACGCCTGAAAAATACTTGGCTGCTAATCTTTCCTTTACTAACTCCTTGTTTTGCCTTAGCACATTAATCTGTAACATGATCCTTAAAAAATTTCGGCAAAGGTAATAAAGCGGAGGATAGAAACCTGCCTGTCTGAAGCCAGGTGCCACCTAAACGGAACCGTGGATTGCAGCTATAAGATACCCCATTGAGAAAACATCTGATTCAAACCGTTTTATCCGTATCATCCATGTTCCCATCAGCCGGCTTCAGCAACCGCCCCCTGCTCACTTCAAAAATGAAATAATATGTTCATGGTTTTCAAACTCTTCATGTTAAGCTCCCAGGCTATACTGGTATTAATGGGAGATATAGGGAGGCCTTTTAGAGAGGCTTCCTATATTTGCAGCATGCAACAGGCGAAGGACGATTTACAGGTGCGGTGGTTAAAGCTGCGGATCATGCTCAAAGAAAAGTATGGCATTAAACCGGAGATGGACGGTGTGCTGTTCTTAATTGGCGTGCAGGAGCTGGGAACAGGGAAGCAGGAATACACAAAAGAACAAAAACAAGACCTGATGCACATCGCTATTTGCACTATATTGGCACCGAGCGGCTATTATGCACTGGAAGGTTACGATGATGAAGGCTGGCCCCACTTTACACAATTGAAGGCATTGCCTGAACATAACATGATGGAGCAGGAAAATTTTTTACGGGATCATGTCATCATGTATTTTGAACAGTTTAATCAACTCAATTTTTAAAAACAGTTATTTCAAATGAATAAAACACTATTCTCTCTCTTATTAGTATGGGTTGCTCTTTTTTGTAGTACGGAAGTATCGGCACAGGCAACAAAAAAAGCGCCGGTGAAAAAAGTGGCTGCCAAGGGCAAAACAAAAGCCACCGTGGTAAAAAAAGCGAAGGCCGTTTCAGAATCCAAATTACCAGAAGAAAAATTTACCCGGGTAAAAATATCCACCAGCTTTGGCGACATGGTGTTGAAGTTGTACAATAAAACACCCCATCACAGGGATAATTTTATAAAACTGGTAAGCGAGCACTTTTACGACAGTTTACTGTTTCACCGGGTGATATCCGGTTTTATGATCCAGGGCGGAGACCCTAACAGCAAGTATGCCCCACCGGGAGTAATGTTGGGTAATGGCGATGTTGGATACAAAGTGCCGGCTGAATTTGACAGCACACTGTTTCACAAAAAGGGAGCCTTGTGTGCTGCCAGGGATGGCAATCCGGAAAAAGCCAGCAGTGGCTGCCAGTTTTATATTGTACAGGGCAAACCAGTTAGTGAACCGGAACTTGATAATATTTCTATGCGAAATGGCTTTAAATATAGTCCTGCACAGCGGATGACATACAAAATGAATGGCGGTACCCCACAGCTGGATAATAATTATACCGTATTTGGCGAAGTGGAAACAGGTATGGAAGTGATTGATAAAATAGCTGCCGTGCAAAAAGCTGCTGCTGACAGGCCCGTGCAGGATGTGAGAATGAAAATGGAACTGGTTCCCGCAGAAGAAAAAGACGGCAAAAAATAATTCATTCAAAACAAACCCATTGTTTAAATTGCAGCGGTTTTAAAAGTCCTCATCATTTATCAATAGTTTTTTATGAACGCTTCAGCCAATCTTCGCTACACCAAAGACCACGAATGGATCTCCTTAGAAGGAAATATTGCCACCATCGGCATCACCGATTTTGCACAGGGAGAACTGGGCGATATTGTGTATGTAGATATCAGTGCCAAAGGAAAAGCCATGTCGGCCGAAGAAGTGTTTGGCACAGTGGAAGCGGTAAAAACCGTGAGCGACCTCTTTCTTCCCGTAAAAGGCACCATCACTGAAATCAACCCCTTGCTGGAAGGTCAGCCAGAACTGGTAAATACCGACCCTTATGGACAGGGATGGATGATAAAAATGACGGTGGATGAAGTAGCTGATGTGGCCGCATTGATGGATGCAGCAGCCTATGCGGCGCTAGTTTCTTAAACATGACAGAACAAAAAAACACATTTCGGTTGATACCATTTTTACCAGGCATTGCCTGGTTTTTATTTGTGCTGGCATTGATATGCATGCCAGGTGATGATATGCCCGAGCAACCCGGCTGGTTCAATATCCCTCATTTGGATAAAATAGTGCATGCCGGGTTATTTGGCGGTTTGGTGTTTTGGTTTTGTCTGCCCTTTAGAAAAATGATGATTGGCCTGCAGGAAAAGATCAACTGGTTTATTAAAATTACCCTGGCCACCATTTTATGGGGAATTGCAACAGAATACATTCAAAAATTCTTTCTTACCGGGAGACAGTTCGACCTCATCGACTGGGCCGCCGACAGCGCCGGAGCCATCATCGCATTCTTTTTAAGCCGAAAGCTCTTCCTAAACCCTAAACCTTACACTTTAAAGCTTAAACTTTAAACCCTAAACCTTCCACCCCACACCCCATTTTCCACAACCTTTCATTATATTTGCCTTAATGATAGACAATTCAATGGAATATAACACCACGAGGAGTTATTTAATAATGAGAGAATATGGCCGCCATATCCAGAAGATGGTGGAATACGTTTTAACGATTGAAAATGATGAGATACGCCAGCGTAATGCACAATCTTTGATTGAACTGATGGGCTTTTTAAACCCACACCTGAAAAATGTAGAAGACTTCCGCCATAAACTTTGGGACCATTTATTTTTGATCAGCGATTTTAAATTAAATGTTGAAAGCCCTTATCCTATTCCTACAAGGGAAACACTCAAGGCAAAACCAGAGCGGTTAAGGTATCCTAAAAAATATCCCAAATTCAATCACCTGGGTAAGAATATTGAGTTTGTAATTGACAAGGCTTTGAAAGAAGAAAACCAGGAAAAGAAACAGGGGTTCGCCAATGCCATCGCTTATTACATGAAGCTCACGTACAGCAACTGGCATAAAGAACTGGTGCATGATGATAATATCCAGACGGAGTTAACAGCCATTACGCAAGGGCAGCTGGAGTTTAACAACCGTCCGTTTGTAAAGCACAGGGCAGAGATCATCGAGAGAGATGAATATCCGTCCCGTGGCGGATACCGGAGCAATAACCGGGGTGGTGGCGGAGGAAGAGACAACCGTGGTGGAGGTGGCGGCGGCCGTAGCAATAACAATCGTGGCGGCGGTGGTGGTGGAAGAGACAGCAGGGATAGCCGCGGCGGTGGCGGAGGAAACAACCGCAACTTTAAAAAACGCTACTAATTTTTTTTAATAACGGAATGCCCGTCCCCAGGTTGTTGGGGACGGGTATTTTTGTTTTGGCAACGAATAACACAAATCTTCACTAATAATTTGTTCGTTTTTATTCGTGTAATTTCCGCCTGATCCGTCGGGCAGGCGTGGCTAAAACTTTTCTTTTTGGCTTTTTAAAGTTGTCAGCAGCTTTATTTACTTTTAGGCGGTATTCCAAACTATTTCTCACTACTATCTTTTTCATTTCATGAGTTCATTTAAAGTAATTGGCGGTAAAAAATTATCCGGCACCATCATTCCCCAGGGAGCAAAGAACGAAGCGCTACAGATTATTTCCGCTGTACTGCTCACACCAGAACCGGTTACCATCACCAATATACCAGACATCATTGATGTAAACCTGCTGATAGAATTACTGGGCGAAATGAGGGTGAAGATAAACAGGGTGAGCAGGGACACCTGCATTTTTACTGCCGATGATGTGGATGTTGATTACCTCAACAGCGAGGCTTACCACAAAAAAAGCGGTAAGCTCCGGGGCTCTGTGATGCTCGCCGGCCCCATGCTGGCCAGGTTTAAAAAAGCATACATACCCAAACCAGGTGGTGATAAAATTGGCAGGCGAAGACTGGACACTCATATCATTGGATTTGAAAAACTCGGCGCAGCATTTGAATACAACAGCGACGGCTATTTTTATTTATCGGCGCCCAATTTAAAAGGCTGCTATATGCTGCTGGATGAACCCAGCGTAACGGGAACGGCTAACATCTTAATGGCAGCCGTGATGGCAGAAGGCACCACAACTATTTACAATGCCGCCTGCGAACCCTATTTACAACAGCTTTGCAAGATGCTCAACCGCATGGGTGCAAAAATAACCGGTATCGGAAGCAACCTGCTCGTCGTAGAAGGTGTTACAAAGCTGAAAGGTACAGAGCACCGCATGTTGCCCGATATGATCGAAGTAGGAAGTTTTATCGGCCTCGCAGCAATGACGCAGAGTGAGATCACCATTAAAGGTGCAGGTATTGAAAGCCTGGGTGTGATACCCGAACGGTTTCAGCGCTTGGGAATAAAAATGGATTTTATTGGGGATGATATTTATATACCGGCGCAGGAGTTGTACGAAATCGAAAGGTATATGGATGGCGGAGTACTTACACTCTCTGATCACCCATGGCCAGGATTAACGCCGGACCTGTTAAGTATTATTTTAGTAACCGCTATACAGGCAAAGGGCAGCGTACTGATCCATCAAAAAATGTTTGAAAGCCGCCTGTTCTTTGTAGATAAGCTGATCGATATGGGAGCTCAAATTATTTTATGTGATCCTCATCGTGCGGTGGTGATCGGTTTAGAAAGAGAACAAAAATTGCGTGGCATTACGATGAGCAGTCCTGATATACGTGCCGGTGTATCCTTGCTGATTGCCGCATTAAGTGCAGAAGGAAAAAGCATTATTCAGAATATCGAACAGATAGACAGGGGTTACCAGAATATTGATGCCAGGCTGCAGGCGCTGGGAGCGGATATAACGAGGGTTGTATAAAATGGTTTAGAGGGCCAGGAGTTTAGAAAGTTTAGCACTAAACCCCTCAACTACTAAACTTCTAAACTTAATGAAGAATGTCAACACCAACACAAGTAGTAACCCACATGATGCAGCACGATCTGTTCAGCCAATGGCTGGGCATCCAAGTGCTGGAGGTATCAGAAGGTTATAGCAGAATCAACATGACCGTAAGAACTGAAATGATCAATGGTTTTGGCATTGTACATGGAGGCATCGCCTTTTCTTTAGCCGATAGCGCCTTTGCATTTGCCTGTAACAACCGCAATGTTCTGTCTGTTGCATTAGATACTTCTATTAGTTTTTTAAAACCGGTGCATGTGGGAGATGTATTAATGGCAGAAGCAAAGGAACTGCACAATGGAAAGTCAACAGGCTTGTATCATATTACCATCACTAATCAAAAGGAGCATGTGGTAGCGGTTTTTAAGGGCACCTGTTTCAGAACAAATAAGAAGCTGGTGGAGTAGTTATATTTTTGCCCCATTGTAAAAATAATGCAGCAGTATACAATTTCTCCGGAGGCAGTTGTAAAATTGATTCGAAAAGCACAATTGCCTATGTTGATCTTTATGATCGTGGTTGTGGCATTTGGTACCGTAATTGGCATGCTAAACGCTGGTGATAAAGCATCTTCTGCTGATGGGGTTTATATATTTATACCTTTTATTATTGCAGTTCTTGGGTACACTTTTTTTCGTACAAAGCAAACGAATCAAAATATTTTTACAACCTATAAACTTACCATAACCAACAACCTCATTACAAGAGAGATGGACGGCTTACAGGAAATTTCCATTTACTTTAATGACGTAACAGAAATTATAAAAAGGAAGAATGGGAGTTTTACAATAAAAGGAAAGGCAAAAGCAGACCTGATCGGTGTACCTGCAGAAATAGATAATTATGCTGCGTTAGAAAAAAGGCTGAATGAAATAAAGTCAATCTCAGAGAATGTTCCGCTTTCATTTATAGAAAAATATCCTTTTGCGTTGATCCTGTTGGCGATTGCTTCAATGGCAGGCGTTTACGCAGTTAACAATAAAATTGTTGTTTTATTAAGTGGCATTATTGTTTCTGTAATTTTAATTTGGGGTTTTGTAGAATCAAGAAGAAGTAAGAATATATCTGACAAAGTTAAACGAAGCATGTGGTGGGTTCTTATAGTGCTGCTGTCAGTGATAGTTACCGTTATAACAAAGCTTACTGGATTACCATAAAACGGGAATCGTCACCTCACATCAAAATCAATCACTACTTTCTCTGTCAGGGGATGCGACTGACAAGTTAAAATAAATCCCTGCTTTATCTCTTCTTCTTCCAGCCCCCAGTGTACGTCCATCTCCACTTTTCCTTCTATCAATTTTGCTTTGCAGGTACAACATACGCCTCCCTTGCAGGCAAAAGGAAGATCAGCACCCTGTTTTAATGCCTCATCTAAAATACTCCCACTATCAAAGCCCATCGGAAAATCAACTGTCCGGCCATCTAATTTTATCTGAACCGTACTTTTTATCTTTTTGTCATTTTTAACTTTTGCTTCCTTGCTTCCTTGCTTAGTTGCTCCCGGTGTGCTAAACAGTTCAAAATGTATTTTCTTTTTATCAATGCCTTTGTTCTCTAAAAAGTCCTTTACACAAAAGATCATTTCCTCCGGTCCGCAAACAAAAAATTCATCCTGCTTATTATAGTCAACCAGTTTACCTAACTGGTTCAGTTTTTCTCCATTGATCCTGCCAAAGAAAATATCGGCGTCTGTTTTTTCTCTTGTAAGCAGGTTAATCAAATTGAAACGTTGTAAGTAGGTATTTTTTAATCCTTCCAGTTCTTCAAAAAAGATGATCGATGCCCTGTTACGGTTTACATACACCAGGGTAAAATTGCTTTGCGGCTCTGTTTGTAAGGTGGTTTTTATGATGGAGATTACAGGCGTAATGCCGCTGCCTGCTGCAATAGCCAGGTAGCTCTTTTTATTGGTAGCATCCAATGTGGTGTTGAATTTACCCGTAGGAGGCAGTACCTCTACCGTGTCCCCGGTCTTCAGTTCATCATTTGCATAAGTACTGAATTTGCCGCCCACCACTTTTTTGATGGCGACGCTTAATTCATTTTCAAAAGGCGCTGTGCAGATTGAATAGGAACGCCTGAGTTCTTCTCCATCAATTGTTTTCTTTAGTGTAATATTTTGTCCCTGCGTAAAACTAAAATCTTTTTGCAGTGCTTCCGGTATGTCAAACGAAACAGCAACACACTCTGGAGTTTGCCTTTTTACTTCTTTAACCTTTAATGTATGAAAATGTATTGCCATATTTTTTTGCACGCCTGGCTGCTGAAGCCGCTGCGTTTTTTTTAAGATGCTGTTTTAGGTCATTTTGTAATCGATGCAAACTACAGATTGAACTATTCCTCTGCGTACTCAGCCCCTCTGCGTGGGATTACTCTCTAAACGATCCCATACAGTAATTGATTCACCATATCGTTTTCAAGCACCTGCAGCGGTACATTTTTTTTATTCCTTTGCCAGAATTCCAGCCCCCGTACTGCAGAAAGAATGGTAAGTACCGTAACATAAGGGTTCACGGCTTTGATCTCATTTTTTGCAATGCCTTCTTCAATAAAACCCATCAGGCTTTTTTCATAGTTGCGGCGGATGTTTAAAAAGTCGGTAAGAAATGGTTCACTTAAATGTTTCCACTCATGATTGGCAACATACACTTCATCAAAATTTTCCGCCATCATCTCTATATGAAACCGTATCACCGCTTCAATTTTTTCAACCGTTCTTTTATTGCTGGTACTGATCTGCTCTATCTGTTCGGTAAACTGGCTCCCGATCTTAAAACAGATATCCTGCAGCAATTCACGCTTACTGCCGATATGGTTATACAGGCTGGGTGCTTCCACACCTACCACATCGGCCAGTTCCCTCATGGAAGAGGCATTGTAGCTTTTGGTTTTAAAAAGCGTGGCAGCCTTTTTCAGGATCACTTCTTTTTTGCTGTTGTTTTTGCCGGTTATAATTTTTGCCATTGACTGCAGTCGCTTTTGTACAAAACTAACACTTATTAGTTTTTTAGAACAGGGTTGACGGGCTTTTTTACCAACGGTCTTTTCAACCGCTATTAATCTGTAGTTTTGCGCCGTTAAATTTTAATTATGCAATTAAGGACTGTTGATAAAGTTGAGACTATTTCACCAACAGATTTTAAATCGGGGTACTACCAAACCAAAAAGCCATTGGTGATCACCGGTTTTGCAAAACAATGGCCTTGTTATGAAAAATGGAACTGGGATTATTTTATAGATGTAGTAGGCAGCAAAGAAGTGGGTGTTTATAATAATATAAAAAGTGATGCCTACACACCCATCAATACAGCGGATGCCTACATGAAATTTGGTGAGTATTTACAACAGGTAAAAGAAGGCCCGCTCGAACTAAGAATATTTTTGTTCAATATATTTCAGCATGCGCCGCAACTGGTGCATGATTTTACCTGGCCCGAAGAATATATGAAGGGTTTTGTAAAAAAGTTTCCCATGCTGTTTGTTGGTGGAGAAGGCTCCATTACACACATGCATTTTGATATCGACATGAGCCATATCCTGCACACTCAATTTATGGGTAGAAAAAGAGTATTGCTTTTTCCTCACCAGGAGCAGCACAAGTTATACCGCAAACCCTGGGAAGTACTCAGCCTGGCCAACTTTGCTCATTACAAGGATCAGTTTGACTACCAAAATTTTCCGGCTACCAGGCTGGCAAAGGGTTATGAAGTGATATTGGAACACGGTGATACTCTCTTTATGCCCGCAGGTTACTGGCATCACATGGAATATCTGGAAAGCGGTTTTGCTATGAGCCTTCGTGCCATGCAGGCAAACCTGGGTGGCAAATTGAAGGGTGTATGGAACCTGTTTGGAATGCGGGGCATTGATACAATGATGAAGAAAACAGCACCTGTTTGGTGGTATAATCAAAAGAAAGAAAAAATATACCAGCTGGCAGACCGTGAAATTACTATGGCAAAAAAATAGGTGGATATTTTTGAAGGATGTATCAAATATTTTTTTACTTTTATGACCTGCCATTAGCGCAATTGATTTTCCTATATTACTGAAAACCCCCAGTGTCTCGTCCAATTTTCTGTTGATCAATCTGTCTGCGATTTTCCATGTCGTTTAATAGTATGTATTTATATATATAGTAAGTTTTTTTCTTGTGGTTTCAGAGGTAAGCAAGGCCGGGGATATTTATCCCTGGCCATTTTTTTGTTTGTTCCTGTTAATATTGAAAAGAGCAGTTATACAACGCCTCATTCCATCGTTACCCTTTGCTTTCATAACCTTAAGTTTTCTTTAAGAACAACAGAGGTCAATTAATTTTATCTTGCTGCGGTTAACAAATACAGCGCCTGCACAATGAATTCATTTTTACTTCTTTTTTAACGTACCAATACTGGCTGCATGGGGATTTTTATTCAGTAAAAATTAATTACCATGGGCAATCAATTAAAACCAACTTTTGCAGTCATCCTGTTTTTAACAACCGTATTTTCTTTACAGGCACAAAATGGATACAAATGGATGGCAGGTGTCAACGGCGGGGCCATTATTTACCAGGGTGATCTTACCCCTTCGTCATTGGGGTCCTATAAAACGGCCTCTCCGGTATTCGGTTTTTCCATAGCAAGAATATTGAGTCCTTATTTTGCCATCCGTGGCAACGCTGCTTTTGGAAAACTGAAAGGGGATGATGCTGCATATAATAACCCCAACTGGCGAAAAAGCAGGGCTTTAAATTTTTCAACACCGGTTACGGAGTTATCAGCACAGGTTTTGTGGAATCCATTTGGCAATAACAGTCATGAACTGGGTATGAGGTTTACGCCTTATTTATTTGCAGGCGCAGGTATCAACTTTATCAACGTCAACCGGGACTACAGCAGGATGGACACCACGATATTTTCTTTCAATTCAAAAACGCAGGCTGGTTTACAACAGGATGCTGCTGTTACACCGCCCCGTGCACTTTTTGTGTTACCGGTTGGTGCAGGATTATCTTATTATCTCGGGTCAAGGTGGTCACTTAACTACGAAATGAATTTCCGGTACACTTTCAGCGACTATTTAGATGGCTTTAGCTATACCGCCAATCCAGGTCAAAAGGATTATTATCATTCCCACACGGTGGGATTACAATACCGCTTTGGCGGCAACGGTGGAGAGGGTGCTGATAAGTTAGGCTGTCCCGTTATGAAGTATTAAACGGTATGTTTTATTGCATGGCATGATTTAAAAAATCAATCATCGGCTTCATTGTTTCAAAAGCCTTGCTCACTTCTTTTATAAGGCCCTTACCGGTGAGTTGAGCATCCGTTAAAGGGGTGCTTGCGATAAAGCTTTTCATTTTTAAGAACGCTATTGCAGGGTTATCTTCACTATAGCCTTTGGGCGGCCTGCTTAAAACTTCTATGCCATCTATTGTTGGAAAATACTTTTTAAAGTTTTTGCTGTTGATGATCTTTTTCCATTCATCAAAGTTGTAATCGATCTCCTGTCGTACTTTGGCAAGTACTGGCGGCTCTGGCACATACAACCCACCGGCAGCAAAGTTCTGGCCCGGTTCACAATGGAAGTAATAACCAGGTGTATTTACTTTTTTTCCTCCCGGGTTTATATAAGTACCCATATTTGTTTTGTAAGGGCTTTTGTCTTTACTAAAACGGACATCCCGGTTTATCCGGAAAATACAGTCTTTTGGCTGAAGTGAAGCTACAGAAGGATCAAATTTTGAAATGGCTTTGATCAGGCTTTCTACAAACGAAATAAAATCAGCCTTTGCCGTTTCATACCTTTTTCTATTGTCATCAAACCAGGTTTTGTTATTGTTTTTCCTTAGGTCTTTTATAAATTGTAATGTAGATGGCTGCAGCATGGCGATGTTCTTTGTTGGGGGCAAATTAATAAAAAAGGAACTGCGTTAACAGTTCCTCTGATTTATTGCATATTGTTTATTGCAAATTGCTATTTGATATGTCCCCAGTTCTCCCCGCTTTTGATCCGGTACAGGGTCATTTCACTTACGTCATACTTTTCAGCCATCTGTTTGTAAGTGAGTTTGCGTTTGGGATTTTTGATGGCTTCTTTAATGGCCTTTACTTTTGCAGCAGTTAACTTAAGCCCTACAGTTTTGTTGGCCTGTTCTTTTTTGTAAGCGATCTTCAAAGGGCTTTTTTGCTGGTGACTGCTCATTTCGTCAAGAGTGGCCCATTTAAGGTTCGACTGTTTATTGTCTTCTTTTTTGTGATTGATATGAATAACATATTTGTGTTTGGGAGAAGTTTTCTTGCAGAATATCCTGGCAATTTCCCTGTGCAGGTAGATGGTACCGTTACTTCCGTCAAGATGAAGATTAAGTGTTCTGTAGCCAGAGGTTAAAGAACCTTTCAGGATCTTTCCGTCTTTGCTTACATCGGTAGTGAAACTGGCAGCCCTGCCATGCGAGGAGATAGCATATTTTCTGCGTACGCTTTTATGGCCGCTTATCTTAAGAGGCTTCCAAACTTCTCCGGCAATTTTGTTGATCATACAAAAGAATTTAATTCAGGTGGTGAGCAATAGCGCTTAAAAATTAAGAATATTTGTTAGTGAACGGATATAAATATAAAAATTATTTTTACTAAACGGGCAACAATTTTATAAAATCTTCTTCTGTGATGATTTTTACAGAGTTTATCTTCTTGGCTTTTTCCAGTTTACTGCCCGCATCTTCGCCGGTAACCAGGTAGTTCAGCTTGCTGCTTACACCACTCACAATCTTGCCGCCGTTCTTCTCTACCAGGGCTTCGGCTTCGCTTCTTTTCAGTTTATTGAGTGTGCCGGTAAAGAGGAAGGTTTGCCCGGCCAAGCTATCGTTCTCCGCTACCTGCTTTTTCTGGTTGATGAGTGAAACGCCCAGCTGGCCCAGCTTTTCAATCATATTTATATTGGCTTCATCTTTAAAAAATCGGTCAATGCTGTCTGCCACTTTCACCCCAACATCCTCCATTTGCAGCAGTTGTTCTGCCGTATAATTTTTAAAATCCAGGATATGCTCAACGGTATTGGCTAGGGTTTTTGCCGTTGTTTCGCCTACATACCGTATCCCCAGGGCATATATAAGCCGGTGCAATGGCTGCCCTTTGGATGCTTCAATGGCAGTTTTCAGGTTATCAATGGACTTTTTACCGAACCCCTCCATTTTACTCACTGCTTCAAAATCGAGCTGGTAAATACCAGGTACATCCGTCAGCAGTTTCTCTGCATAAAACTTTCTTACATTGGCTTCACCAAAGCTTTTGATGTCCATGGCATCCTTGCTTACAAAATGAATGATGCGTTCCACCACCTGTGCTTCACAATTGATATTTACACAGCGCCAAACCGCTTCTTCGGCTGGTTTAAACAAAGGATGGCTGCAAACCGGGCAGTGGGTTGGAAAAACAATCACGCTCTCTGTTCCTTTTCTTAATTCCGGGAATGACTTTACTATTTGTGGTATCACATCCCCGCTGCGTTCAATCAGTATCGTATCCCCCAGCAACAGGTTTTTCTCTTTTATATATTCTTCGTTGTGAATGGAGATACTCGATACCGTTACTCCCCCTACCTGTACCGGCTCAATTTTCGCTACCGGGGTAACCGCTCCCGTTCTTCCTACCTGGAATTCCACACCCACCAGCTTACTGGTGGCCTGCCTTGCCTTGAATTTATAGGCAATGGCCCAGCGGGGGTGATGGCTGGTCATGCCTAACTGGTCCTGCAGATGCAGGTCATTTACTTTTATTACCATACCATCCACTTCATACGGCAGGTCATCTCTTTTTATTTCAAACTCATTTACATATTCAATTACTTTACCAATACCCTTCACTACCCGCATTTCATTTTTGGGGCTTCTAAAACCAAGTTCCCATAGCATCTCCAGCATGCCACTATGTGTGGACGGCTGTTTTTCATTGTCTCCGGAAGCATGGCTGTTCACCCAATAACTTACATGATATAAAAACACCTCTAAATTTCTCCTGCCCACTTCGGCCGTATCTTTTATTCTTAATGTTCCGGCTGCAGCATTCCTTGGATTGGCGAGGGGCGGCACACCTTCTTCCATCAGTTTTTGATTGTAGGCCTTGAAATTATTTTTATTGATCAATACTTCACCCCTTATTTCCACCTGCTCTATATTATTGGCACTGAAAGTTGCAGAAAGCGGCACAGACTTGATCTGTTTTGTATTAATAGTTATTTCGTCGCCGGTAACGCCATCGCCACGGGTGGCAGCACGGGTCAATAGATCATTTTCATAGATCAATGAAATACTGGCTCCGTCAAACTTAGGCTCCACGCAATATTCCACTTCGGCTAAGCCCGACAGTTCTCTTGCCTTCCTGTCCCAGTCCATCAGGTCTCCGGCATTATAACTGTTTTCCAGCGACAGCATCGGCACCAGGTGGTTCACTTTCGGGAAATCCTTTACGAGTCCGCTGCCCACTCTTTGCGTTGGAGAATCTGCTGTTACTGATAACGGATTTTCTGTTTCATACTTTTGGAGCAGCTTATATAGTGTGTCGTATTCAAAGTCACTTATAAAAGGGTCGTTTTGCACATAATAACGGTACTCATGAAAACGAAGCACATTTCTTAATGCTGCTGCTTTTTCCGCAGGTAAATTTTTTGTATCGGTATTGTTTACATCAGCAAGCCACTGGGCAGTTAATAGCTGCAGGTCATTTGTTTGTGCCTTATTATACATAGCAAATGTTCGGTTGCTTCAAAGATAAAGTGATACAGCAGCTTTTGCATTATTTTTATCAAAACAAAACGCATGTGTAGAATAAGCGCCGCCCTGGCAATTGCTTCCATTATTTTTTGCCTGGCGGGTTGTACCCAAAAGCAAAAAGCCGATCTGATCATCTACGGGGCTACTGTATATACAGCAGACAGTTCTTTTTCGGTACATCAGGCGATCGCTGTAAAGGATGGAAGAATCATTGCCACTGGTTCCAGTAAAGCCATTCTGAACAGGTATGAAGCACCTGTAACCGAGGATGCCACAGGACAATTTATTTACCCGGGTTTTATTGATGCCCATTGTCATTTTACAGGGTATGCAACCGACCTCTGGAAATGTGATGTTACCGGAACCGGGTCCTTTGAAGCAGTAGTTGATCATCTTAAAAAATATGCGGCCTCTGCCAAAACAGAATGGCTATATGCAAGAGGATGGGATCAAAACGACTGGCCCGTAAAGGAATTTCCTGATAAGGAGAAACTCGATTCCCTTTTTCCGGCAATACCTGTTTTTTTGAAACGGGTGGATGGTCATGTGGCACTTGTAAATCAACGGGCACTTGATATGGCGGGGGTAACTACGGCTACAAAAACCGAAGGCGGCGTTGTGGAAGTAAAGAATGGAAAACTAACAGGGATACTTTTTGATAAAGCGATGGACCTGGTAGAAAACAAAATACCATTAATAGCTGATAAGCTGGCGCAGCAATACTTTATACAAATGCAGGACAGTTGTTTCCAGTATGGCATTACGGGTGTGCATGACTGCGGCATAAGCGAGCATACCATCGAACTGGTGGATGAAGTTCAAAAAAGCGGACAACTGCGGATGAAAATATTTGCACTGCTTACCGACAGTGCACACTACTTTGACCGGTGGATACAAAAAGGTATTTACAAAACACCCATGCTGCATGTGGGCGGCTTTAAAATATATGCAGATGGTGCTCTGGGTTCAAGAGGAGCCTGTTTACTGCATCCTTACTCAGACAAGCCAGGGTGGAGTGGTTTTTTACTCAGCTCAAATCAATATTTACAAGCTACGGCCCAAAAACTGGCGGCTTCCAGTTTTCAAATGTGTACACACGCCATTGGTGACAGTGCCGGAAGACAAATGCTGACCCTCTATGGGGAAGTTTTAAAAGGCAAGAATGACCGCCGGTGGCGGATAGAACATGCACAGGTAATTAACGAAGACGATTTTACCTTATTTGAAAAATACAGCATCATTCCCAGTGTGCAGCCTACCCATGCCACCAGTGATATGTATTGGGCAGGAGACAGGCTGGGGGAGGCAAGATTAAAAAATGCCTACGCTTATAAAAAACTGCTGGCTCAAAATGGCTGGATCGCCCTGGGTACCGATTTCCCGGTGGAAGATATCAATCCCTTTAAAACCTTCTTTGCTGCGGTGGAAAGACAGGATGTCAAAGGTTTTCCTGCCGGTGGCTTTCAAAAAGAGAATGCCTTAAGCAGAAAGGAAGCATTACTTGGGATGACGGCCTGGGCAGCGAAGGCAGCTTTTGAAGAAAGTGAAAAAGGCAGTCTTGAAACCGGTAAAGCGGCTGATTTCTTTATTTGTGATAAAGATCTACTGACCACCGGCCCGGGTGAAATAGTAAAATCCAAAGTGCTGGCAACCTTTGTTAATGGAAAAAAAGTTTTTGCCAGGTAATTTTTGAACAATTTTTGTCAATTCGGATATAATGTGTTTAATTTACACATTAAACTGCTTGTCAAATGAAGAAATTACTACTTTCTGTGGGTATTGTACTGTTGTTTTCCATTGCAAAATCGCAGTTGCTTACCTGGTCGCCACAATTTCCTGCTGATAATTCAACCATTACTATAACGCTGGATGCCACAAAAGGTAACCAGGGTTTACTAAACCATGCCGGTACGGTGTATATGCACCTGGGTGTTATCACTAACCTGAGTGCAACACCTACTTCATGGAGATATGTACCCACTACCTGGGGTTCTACTACTGCACCGGTGGCAACCAGTCTGGGTAACAACAGGTGGCAGTTTACACTTACCAACCCGAGGGCTTATTTCAATGCGGCTTCCGGTGGTGTACCGGTAAACGAAACTATTTTAAGAGTGGCCTTGCTTTTCAGGGATGCGGCAGGTACCAAAGTACAGAAGAATACAGACGGCAGTGATATGTATGTGCCGATCTATCCAGCTGGCAGCAATAATATTATTTTTACCCAGCCTGCAGTTATTCCTGACTTCAATATTTCCAGTGAAAATATTTCGGCTACAGTAGGGCAGTCGGTGTCGGTTACTGCGCTGGCTTCAACCACAGCCGGTTCATTGCGGTTATATTATAATGGTAACCAGATAACCGGCCCGCTAACGGGTACCAATACCATATCGGGAAATGCCACCATTGCAGAAGCCGGTACACAGCGTTTTGTAGCAGAGCTTACTGTTGGTCAAAATACGATTAAAGACACCGCCTCCTTTTATATTCCATTGGCAAACGTAGTGGAAGCCTTACCGGCCGGTGTACAGGAAGGCATTAATTATGGAGCCGGTTGCGACTCAGTAACCCTGGTGTTATATGCGCCAAACAAACAATATTCAGTGGTGATCGGTGATTTTGAACCCAATAACTGGGTGCCGCAGGCAAAATATCAAATGAAGAAGACGCCGGATAATAATTACTACTGGATACCAATAAAAAATCTTACTCCAGGCACTGAATACTCCTTCCAGTACCTGGTTGACAACAGTATTTATATAGCAGATCCATATTGTGAAAAAGTACTGGATCCCTGGAATGATCAATTTATTTCGCAGGCTACCTATCCTAACCTGAAATCATATCCTGCAGACCCCAATGTGTCTTCAGGCAAAAATGCCTATATCGGTATTTTACAAACCTGCCAGCCTGCTTATGACTGGAAGGTGAAGAATTTTATCAAACCAGATAAGAGAGACCTGATTATCTACGAATTGTTGTTAAGGGATTTTAGCGATGCAAGGAATTACCAATCGCTGATTGATTCCATTAACTACTTTAAAAATCTTGGTATCAATGCCATTGAACTGATGCCGGTAAATGAGTTTAGTGGTAATGAAAGCTGGGGCTATAATCCTGTATTTTATCTTGCGTTAGATAAGTACTATGGAACAAAAAATAAGTTCAAAGAATTTATCGACCTCTGCCACGAAAACGGAATAGCGGTGTTGCTGGATGTGGTGTACAATCACCTGGACGCATTTTATGCACCACAAGGCCGTTTATATTGGGATGGTGCTAATGGAAGGCCTGCAGCCAATAACCCCTGGTTAAATACTTCAGCACCGCATCCTTACAGTGTTTTTGAGGATCTGAACCATACGTCTGTGGCAACTCAAAACCTGGTAAAAAGAGCGCTGGATTACTGGATTGCTGAATATAAAATTGACGGCTACCGTTTTGATCTGGCAAAAGGTTTTACGCAGAAGTCTACCACTACCACAACAGTGGAAGATTTTGATGGAGCAAGGGTTAGTAATCTTAACAGGTACTATGATTATATCGTTCCAAAATACCCCGGCACATATATGACGCTTGAATTTTTGGGCGGACAACGTTCAGAGGAACAGGTATATGCAAGCAAGGGATATTTATTATGGGCTAAAGTTTCTGAACCTTACTACCAGGCTGCTATGGGCTATACTTCTAATTCTGATTTTTCTAAAATGATGTATAATAGCAGTCAAACTGCTTTTTCCACTCCGGCTGCTATCGGATATATGGAAAGTCATGATGAACAAAGAGGTATGTATGAGTGTGTTACTTTTGGAAACAGCACACAGGCCGGGCATAATGTTAAGGATACCGCTGTAGCGTTGAGAAGAATGGCTGCAGTAGCTTCTGTACTTATTCCCTTACCAGGCCCTAAACTGGTTTGGCAGTTTGGCGAAAGAGGGTATGATGTGTCCATCAATTTTAATGGCGACAGGGTTGCTAATAAACCTCATAAATGGGAACAGTTTTCAGAGCAAAGAAGAAAAGACCTGTATAATGTTTATTCAAAACTGATCAACCTGAGGATTTCAAATCCCAGCTTGTTCAACAGCAGCAATTTCAATTATGATTTTTTTGATGGAAACGGACTATACAAGAAGTTCCAGATAACGGATAATGCCAACAATGGTATTAAGCTGAATATTGTTGCTAACCTGGATGTGACAGCGCAAACCCGTACGATTAATTTCCAGAATACCGGCAACTGGTATAATTATGTTGCAAACGGGTCTGGTACCGGCATAAACGGAGCCACCGATGCAGCTTTCAATTTATCATCCACCAGCCAAAGCATTACATTGCAGCCGGGTGAGTTTCATGTATATTTATATCATCCTTCAAATGTGTATATATTTAATGGAAATGGCAACTGGAACAATCCGGCCAACTGGACCTATGGAACAGTGCCGCCGGCATCACTTCCTTCCGGTTCGGAAATATTTGTTAATCCAAGAATGGGTGGCGAATGTGTGCTGAATATCAGTCAAACCATTTCGCAGGGGGCAAAGATCACCGTGATGCAGGGTAAGAAAATTAAAATACCTCTAAATCTTACAATTCAGTAATTACAAATGACAGCAGAGGAATTACTAAGACAGCAGGCAACGGTAAAAACACTACAGGCGATCCAGACGGAAGTGGAAAGCACTAACAGGATCGCTCTTTCTGTGGATTGTGTGATCTTTGGTTTTGATGAAAGCAAGCTGAAAGTATTATTGATCAAAAGTGATCTGAAAAAATACCTTGGTAAATGGTCATTGCTGGGCGATTTGGTTTTTCCAAAAGAAGATATTGATGCTGCCGCTTACCGGGTTTTGAAACAACGTACCGGTTTAAACGATGTGTACCTGGAACAGGTGCATACGTTTGGCAATGTGAACAGGCACCCAGCCGGCAGGGTGGTTACCGTGGCCTATTACTCCCTCATCAATGTGCAGCATCACAAGATCAATATTTTAGATAATGAACTGCACTGGCATGATGTAAAAACAGTTACAGACATGGCCTTCGACCACCAGGAAATTTTTGAAACCTGCCTGCGCCAGCTGCAAAAAAGGGTGCAGGAACATCCGCTTGGATTTAATTTACTGCCCAGGAAGTTTTCTTTGAGAGAATTGCAGAATTTATATGAAGCCATACTGGATATTAAAATGGACCGGCGCAATTTCCGCAAAAAGTTTTTTGCAATGGATTTTTTGGTCGACCTCAAAGAAATGGAGCAGGACGTGCCGCACAGGCCGGGCAAATTGTACAAGTTTAACTTTGATAAATACGAACGGAAAAAGAAAAAATTTATTGGGATAGATTTTTAATGATTGCAGCGAAAGCTGCACTGGCACTGTCTTTATCCCGGTTCATTTACAGAAACTGTTTAATAAAATTCTGCACAAAACCGGTCAAATAGTTTGACAATAATTTTGCAGGTTAGAAAAAATGACTATAATTGTGTAATTTTTACACATTCTCATAATAACCTCTTTTAAAATGGTTGCTGAGAATACCAGAACTGACTATTGTTTGCTTATGAACTGATTGCATTTCCTTGCCAGTCCATCTACACTATTCTGTGGTATTTCTTCGCAGCTAAAAACTAAGAAGATGAAAAAGAAAAACAATGCAATGCTGACCAAAATGGCGGAATCGATTGCGTTAACGTTTGTTATGTTGCTGTTTACAGCATCTGCGGCGCTGGCGCAGTCAGTAGTTACCGGAAGGGTGACAGATTCAAAGAAAAACACGGGTGTGGCAGGGGTTACAGTTACCGTTAAAGGAACAGGTACTTCTACCCAAACCGGTGCTGACGGAACTTTTAAGCTCAGCGTTCCTGCTGGTGCAAAAACACTTTCCTTTACTTCTATTGGCTACAGCACACAGGATGTTGCTATTGGCGGTTCTGTTGTAAACGCCAGCCTGGTAGAAAACACCCAGCAACTGGTTGATGTAGTGGTGGTGGCTTATGGCACCAGGAAAAAAACGGACCTTACCGGGGCTGTAACACAGATCTCAGCCAAGGATTTTCAGAAAGGAAATAACAACTCACCTGAGCAATTGCTCCAGGGCAAGGTGGCCGGTGTGCAGATAACTTCTGGTGGTGGTACTGCAGGAGGTGGCAGCCGTATCCGAATCCGTGGCGGCGCTTCTTTAAATGCAAGTAACGATCCATTAATAGTAATAGATGGGGTGCCAGTGGAAAGCAACGGTGTTGCCGGAAATGGCAACCTGCTTAACATGATCAACCCGAACGATATTGAATCCATGTCGGTACTAAAAGATGCCTCTGCAACGGCTTTGTATGGCTCAAGGGCAAGTAATGGCGTATTGATCGTGACTACCAAAAAGGGTACCAAGGGAAGGGTTAAATTTACCTTTGGCAGCCAGTTGAATATTGGTAAAGTAACAAAAACAGTGGATGTGCTTTCGGCCAGCCAGTTGAGGTCGGTAATAGAAGAAGAGGCAACTAAAACAGGAACCTTTACCTGGAGGGATGCATTGGGTTCATCCAATACCGACTGGCAAAAACTGATTTACCAGGATGCCACCGGCTGGGATAATGCTTTAAGCGTGAGCGGGTCTATTGGTGGTGTATTACCTTTCAGGATATCTGGTGGTTATCTTAACCAGAGTGGAATTATCAAAACAGACAAGTTCGAAAGGTACACGGGTGCATTAAACCTTTCTCCTAAATTATTTGACGATCATTTGTCTATAAACCTGAATTTAAAACTTAGCCAGGTGCAAAGCCGTTTTGCTGACGGAGGTGCTGTAGGAGCAGCGGCTTCTTTTGATCCTACGCAGGCAGTTAATGCCACCAACAAATATGGTGGTTATTTCGAATGGCTGCAAGATCCCGATCCTGTAAATGGTGAAGTAACGCCTATCGGAACAAATGGTGGTTCTTCACAGCCCAACCCGTTGTCATTACTGGAGTTCAGGAATAACCAATCTGTTGTAAACAGGTTTATTGGAAATATCAATCTTGATTATAAGTTCCATTTTCTGCCAGATCTGCATGTGTTGGTGAATTTAGGTAAAGACCATGCCTTTGGTAAAGGGGATGATATTTATGCAGCCAACAATGTAACACAGATCAGGAGCAACATTCAAACGATCAATGGTGTTCCTCAAAAAGTGATCACCAGCCAGGGTGGCTTTGGACATTACGCCCAGTATAAGGATAACACCATCATAGAAACATCTTTGTTCTACACAAAGGAATTGAAATCTCTAAAATTTGATGTGTTGGCCGGGCATACTTACCAGGACTTTGTAAGCAATAATTTTAGTTACCCTTTTTTAAACAGTGCAGGCGAATTGCTGCCTGGTTCAGCTGCTCCACAATTTAGAACAGACAAACCACAGAACAGGCTGGAGTCTTATTTAGGCAGGGTTAATATTACCGCCTTTGATAAATACCTGGTAACGGCTTCTATCCGTCGTGATGCCAGCTCTAAGTTCTCTAAAGACAACAGGGTTGGTTATTTCCCATCAGTAGCAGTGGCCTGGAAATTAAAAGAAGAGCTGTTTAAATCCTCATCAAAAGTATCTGAATTGAAAGTGCGCTTTGGATGGGGTATCACCGGTCAGCAGGATGGTATCAATCTATATGGTTACCTGCCTGTTTACTCAGTTGGAAACAGTGCCGCTCAATACCAGTTTGGCTCTACTTTCTATGGTTTTACACGTCCGGGTGCTTACGATCCCAATATCAAGTGGGAAACCACCACTACCACCAATGTGGGTGTTGATTTCGGATTTTTTAATAACAGGATTACAGGTTCCGTTGAATTATATAAAAAGAAAACAAAAGACCTGTTGAGTCTGGTTCCAGTGGCTGCAGGTGCCAATTTTGATATACAACTCGTAACAAATGTGGGTAATGTAGAAAATAAAGGTGTTGAATTTACTTTAAACACCACTCCTGTAAAAAGAGGTAAGTTTCAATGGGATTTTGGATTTAACGTTACCTATAACGAAGGCAAGATCACAAATCTGCTTAAGAACCAGGATCCGAACTTTAAAGGTGTACCAACAAGCGGAATCAGCGGAGGTACAGGTAATAACATTGGATTGCAGGCAGTGGGATATGCACCAAGTTCTTTCTACATGTACAAACAGATCTATGACCAGCAAACTGGTATGCCAATCGAAGGTTTATATGAAGACCTGAACAGGGATGGTATGATAAATGAATCGGACAGGTACATTGGAAATAAGCCAGGGCCTGATTATCTCCTTGGCATCAATACACAATTCAGTTTTGGTGCTTTTTCACTGGGACTTGCGGCACATGGTATGCTGGGTAACTATGCATATAACAACTATGCTTCCAATGCGGGTGTATTAAGGGCGGCTCAAAATCCATTGCTGTTCACCAGCAATATCAGCTCAGATTATCTCAATACTAAGTTTGTGAATAACCAGTACCTGTCTGACTATTACATTTCAAATGCGTCCTTCCTTCGTTTGGATAACATCAATATTGGTTACAACGTAGGTAAGATCATGGGTAGTAACAGGACGAGCCTGAGGATCAATGCAAGTGTGCAGAATGTATTGGTTATTACTAAATACAAAGGACTTGATCCGGAAATTGCCAGCGATACACAGGTGGATAACAATATCTATCCAAGACCAAGGGTATATTCATTGGGCTTTAACCTTGACTTTTAATCATCATTAATTTGAACAGTATGAAAAATAAATTCATTCAATATGCACTGTTGCTCTTTGTAGTGGCAGCAGTAAGTTCATGTGCAAAAAAACTTGACCTGTTTCCGCAAAACGACCTTACACCGGAAAAGGCCTATTCCACCCCGGAAGGTTATAAAAGCGTATTGGCAAAAATATACGGTACACTGGCCACCTCAGGTAACAGTGGCCCTGCTGGTGCTCCTGATATAAGCGGTGGACTTGACGAAGGTTCTCAAATACCTTTTATCCGTATGTTCTTTAATTGCCAGGAATTGCCAACAGACGAAGCGGTGGTGGCCTGGAATGACCAAACCATTAAGGATTTTCATAACCTCAACTGGAGTTCAGGCGACCCCTTCTTAAAAGGACTTTATGCAAGGCCTGTGTACAATGTTACGCTTATAAATGAATACTTAAGGGAATGTACAGACGAAAAACTGGCCGAAAGAGGTATCACTGGTGCTGCTGCCGATGATATAAAGAAATCGGTGGCTGAAGTGCGTTTTCTACGTGCCTTTAACTACTGGGTAATGATGGACATTTTTGGTAAATCAACCTTTGTAACAGAAGCGGATGCAATCGGCGCCAACCTGCCAAGGGAAATTAACAGGGCCGACCTGTTTGCATATATTGAGTCAGAGCTGCTGGCCATTGATGGCGACCTGGCACCTGTTAAAACAATTGAATATGGTCGTGTAGACCAGGGTGCTGCCTGGGCATTATTAGCAAGGATGTACCTGAATGCTGAAGTATATACCGCCACTGCCAAATACACCGAAGCTGTAACTTATGCAGCCAAAGTAATAGGTGGGGGATACAGCCTGTATTCAAACTATGCAGGTTTGTTCATGGCAGATAATGATAAAGCCACCAGCGAATTTATTTATGCCATTAACTGCGATGGTGTAAAAACCACCGGTTATGGCAACACTACTTTTTTTGTACACTGTGCAGCAGGGGATGACGCCAGTGAATACGGTGTAAGTGGTGGCTGGTATGGCTATAGGGCTACTTCTGCATTGGTTACAAAGTTTGCAGACCGTACTGGTTCAACTGACCGTCGTGCATTGTTTACCACCTCCAGGTTTGGCACCAGCGATGACCAGTTGAGGATTGATGATATTGGCGATTTTAACGACGGTCCACATGTAAAAAAATATGTAAATCTCCGTTCCGACGGCTTGCCAACAACAGATGCGTCAGGTACGTTTGCAGATGTGGACTTCCCGGTTTTCCGTTTGGCAGAAATGTACCTCATTTATGCAGAAGCGGTGCTTCGTGGCGGATCGGGCGGCAACAGGGCTACAGCGCTTGGCTATATCAACCAGCTGAGGCAGAGGGCCTACGGAACCACCAGTTCAGGCCAGGTAAGCGATTCTCAATTGACACTTGATTTTATATTAGATGAAAGAGCAAGGGAATTGTATTGGGAAGGGCACCGCAGAACGGATCTTATACGTTATGGTTTACTTACAACTGGTACTTACCTGTGGCCTTGGAAAGGTGGCGTGGCATCAGGCACATCCAAAAGCGATATTTACAACCTGTTTGCGATCCCCTCTTCAAACATTGTTGCTAACCCTAACCTTACACAAAATCCAGGGTATTAATTAAATAAATTAAACTTCGTGATATGAAAAAACTGATCAAAATAATATTTAACCTTTTTGTTGTTTCAGTGCTTGCGTCATCGTGTGAGAAAGAGGAAAATAAAATTTACATAGAAAAATTCACAACCCCGGTGTTTGCTCATACTGGCGGGGATGACAGCTTAGTACTTACAAAGCTTACAGAAAGCGCATTTGCTGCCAGTTTTAGCTGGACGAACCCGAATTTTGAATTTACAACAGGCGTAAACTCACAAGACATAACATACACGCTGCAGGCAGATACTACCGGCAACGGGTTTGCAAATTATGCATTCGACTTAACCTCAGTTGATAATGGGTTATCAATAAGTATTACGCAAGGGCAATTGAATAAATGGATGCAGCCGATGAAGTTACAGGTGGATGTACCACATGCAGTGCAGCTTAGAATAAAAGCATCAGTAAAAGGCTCTGCAGGCTCTGTATACTCCAATATTATCCCTTTTACAATTACCCCCTATCTTGATGTGGCCGTACCAGTGCCTGTAGACGGCACTTTGTGGGTAACAGGTAATGCGTTTGCTTCGGGTTGGTCTAACCCATTGGGTAATCCTTATGATGTTTCCCAAAAGTTTACCCAGGTATCAGAAACATTATATGAACTCACAGTGGATTTTGTCGGTGGGGGAAACTTTAAGATAATTCAACAGCCAGGACAATGGGGCAATCAATACAGGCCAAAATACAGTGCAGATGTTCCTTTCACCGGAGGCGATTTCGAGCAAAGAGACGCTGACCCAGGATGGAATGGCCCGGCAACCCCAGGCCTATATAAAATTACCGTTGATTTTATAACAGGCAAATACAAAGTAGAACCCAATTAATAATTTAATGATTTAAATATTCAACAATGAAAAGTATTATTAAAATCATATTGCTTGCAGTTGTAACAGGCCTTATGTTTACCTCCTGCAAAAAAGATAAACCAGACGCCTTGCCTTTTTATGATACAGGATCTGCACCTGTTTTAACGGCCAGTGTTGGTAGTGTGGCTCCAGCGCCTGCAGATTCTAACAGCACGGTACTCTCACTTACATGGACAGATCCAAAGTATGCTACTGATTCAAACAGGGTAAAATATGTGATCCAGATAGATTCTGCCGGTCAAAATTTTGATAATCCATACACGAAACAAATTACAGCAACAAGGTCTGCATCTTTTATGGCAAAAGATCTGAACGCAGTACTTGTAGGCTTTGGATTCAATTTTGGCGTTTCTTATGGTGTTGATATAAGGGTGGTTTCTTCTTATGCTAACAACAACGACCAAAAAGTATCTAATACAGTAACCTTGCAGGCTACTCCTTACGTAGTTCCGCCCAAAGTGCAGATTCCTGCTGCCCGTACGTTATTTTTAGTGGGTGGCGCTACAGCAGGGGGATGGGGAAATCCCGTTCCAACTCCTGCTCAGCAATTCACTATGATCGATACCGTTACATATGAAGGCGTTTTCTATCTTTCTGGCGGTGGTCAGTACCTGATGTTGCCGGTAAACGGAAGTTGGGATGAGAAGTATGCTTTAGATGACAATACTGTTGCAGGTATAAATCAAGGTGGCGAGTTTGGCTATTATTCAAATGCCAACAATACCATTTATAATGACAATTTCCCTGGTCCTTCAGATAACGGTATGTATAAGATCCGTGTTGATTTTCAGAATGGCAGGTTTACTGTAACACCAGAAAAAGTATTTTCTTTATTAAGGGTTGCCGGTGATTACCAGGGGTGGAGTCCTGCAACGGCACCAGCCCTGGCTTCTCCCAATGCCGATGGGGTATATGAAGGGTATGTAAATGTTCCTGCCGGAGGTACTTATGCATTTAAATTGACGAGCCAGCCGGACTGGGGGGGCACAAATTATGGCAATGGCGGCCCCGGTACATTGAGCACAAGCGGTGGCGACCTTGTATTTCCTTCAGGCGCTGGCTATTATAAAATAAATGCTAATACCAACAACAATACATGGTCTGCTACCCCCACTACCTGGGGCGTTGTAGGCAGCTTTACCCAATGGGGCTCAGGCCCGGACATTCCTTTGACGTACGATGCCGGAAGTGGAAGTTTTACTTCTGCACCTGTGGTGATAACCGGAAATGAGAACTTCAAGTTCAGGGCAAACAATGACTGGCCCATCAATCTTGGTGACAACGGCAGAGACGGATCGTTGGAACAGGATGGAGGAGATATGCCGATCACAGCCGGTACTTACACGTTCACCTTGTATCTCAATAACGCAGGTTATTATACCTATAAAGTAATTCGCAATTAGTTTTTAACACGAGGGTTTTTACAAAGGGCTGTTACTTGTAGCAGCCCTTTTTTGTGCACTATGAAATTTTATAAGCAAAATTTTTATTGATAATGAATGAATTATAAAGGGGTGTTTGAAAATACTTGCTTTTTTTGATCATATTTAAAATGCATCACCTTACCTTCGCCACCCAAATTTATAAGCACCTGGGATAGCGGGTGCGTCATTTAAAAAAATAACACAATGAGTAAACTTCATTTCACAACCAAACATGCGAACGAGGCTACCGTTGCCCGTAACTGGTACGTGGTAGATGGTACTAATCAAACCGTAGGCCGCATGTGTTCAAAAATCGCTCCTGTTCTTCGTGGAAAGAACAAAGCGTACTACACTCCTCATGTTGACTGCGGGGATTTTGTAATTGTAATTAACTGCGAAAAGGTAAAACTGACCGGCAACAAAATGGATGACAAAGTATATGATACTTTCTCTGGTTATCCAGGCGGCCGTAAAGAAGAGATCGCCAAAGACCTGATCAGGCGCAGGCCCGAAGTGCTGATTGAAAGAGCTGTAAAAGGCATGCTTCCAAAAAACAGGCTGGGAAGAAAAATGTACAAAAAACTGTTTGTGTATGCCGGTGCTGAGCATCCGCATGCGTCACAAAAACCTGCTGATTTCAAATTCTAAAAAACGAAGCTACGAGTAAGTAGTCACGAGCTATGGGCCACGGCTCAATGCTCACAGCTACAGGCTCACAGCTCATAAAAAATAAAAAATGGAAAAACAAAAAAACGCAGTTGGCCGCAGAAAAGAAGCTGTAACCCGTGTGTTCTTAAGCAAGGGGGAAGGTAAAATAACGGTGAACGGAAAAGATTATAAAACTTATTTCCCATTGGTGTATTTACAAAATCAATTGGAAGCACCATTGAAAACAGCAGAAGCAGCTGATAAATTTGACATTGTGATCAATGCACAGGGTGGTGGTGTAAAAGGACAGGCAGAAGCTGCCAAATTGGGTATTGCCCGTGCCTTACTTGAAGTAAGCGCAGATTACCGTCCGGCTTTAAAAGCCGCTGGTATGTTGAAAAGGGATCCACGTGCTGTAGAACGTAAAAAACCAGGCCGCAAAAAAGCAAGAAGGAGCTTCCAGTTCAGCAAACGTTAATATTGGCTGCTATTATAATCTATCAATAAACTACTTTAATAATACAAAATGGAAAATACAACCTCCTTACAACAGCAGCTTCTTGAAGCTGGTGTTCATTTCGGTCACTTGAAAAAGAAGTGGAATCCTAAAATGCTGCCTTACATCTTTGCAGAAAAGAAAGGTATCCACATTATTGATCTAATAAAACAGCCGAAGGTTTACAGGAAACTGCTGCTGCATTGAAGTCAATAGCTAAAAGTGGTAAAAAGATCATGTTCGTTGCTACAAAAAAACAAGCTAAAGAAATTGTTTCTGAGTGTGCAAAAAAAGTGAACATGCCCTTTGTTACGGAACGCTGGCTGGGTGGAATGCTTACCAACTTCAACACAGTTCGTAAGAGCGTGAAGAAGATGCAGAGCATTGAAAAACTGCTGAGCGACGGTTCCGCAGAAAGCCTGACTAAAAAGGAAAAACTGACTTTGTCACGGGATAAAGAAAAAATGGAAAAAGTGCTGGGTGGTATTGCACAGATCAGCCGTCTTCCTGCAGCTTTGTTCCTGGTTGATATCGGTCACGAACATATCGCATTAGCAGAAGCAAAGCGTTTAAACATCACCACTTTTGGAATGGTGGATACAAACTGTGATCCCAATAAAGTAGAGTTTGCTATCCCTGCAAATGATGACGCTGCTAAATCCATCGCTATCGTTGTTGGTTATATCACAGCTGCCATTGCAGAAGGTTTGGCAGAACGCCAGGCAGAGAAAGACGACGACGACCAGTCTGGAGAATCTGAAGAATCAGCAGAAGCAAGGGCGGCCCGTTTTGAACAAAGGCAGGATGCCGGTGAAGACAAGAACAAACGTGTAAGAGGTGGTACACCTACCAAACGCAGGGTGCCTGGTCCGGGTGCTGGTGGCAGAAGGCCGGCAACAGGCGGTGCAAGATAATTTTAGCCTGTACTAATATTCAACAACAACCACTGCCACTGCAAGGGTGGCAGTTTAAAATATAATTTTTATGAGTGTTACAATTACTGCCGCAGATATCAATAAACTGCGTCAAACAACAGGGGCAGGTATGATGGACTGCCGTAAAGCATTGACTGAAACAAACGGTGATTTTGAAGCTGCTATTGACTGGCTACGCAAACAAGGCCAGAAAGTAGCCGCAAAAAGAAGCGACAGGGAAGCAAAAGAAGGTGTTGTAATTGCTAAAACAAATGCCAGCAACAGCACTGGTATGATCGTTTTGGTAAGTTGCGAAACTGATTTTGTAAGTAAGAATGCTGAGTTTGTTGCATTTGCTCAAAGTATTGCCGATGCTGCTGTTGCCAATGATGTAAAATCTGCCGACGAATTAAACGAAGTGGTTATCAATGGCAATAAAGTGTCTGAAATGGTGAACGATAAACTGGCTGCTATCGGAGAAAAGATCGCCATCCGTTTCGAAAGAGTGGATGCCCCGTTTGTAGCAAGTTATATACATGGCGCCAACAGGATGGGCGTATTGGCAGGATTTAACAAAGATGCATCTGAAGTTGGCAAAGACGTGGCCATGCAGATTGCTGCCATGAACCCTTTAGCGGTGGATGAAACCTCTGTAGCACCTGAAACCATTGCCAGGGAAAAAGAAATTGCCATTGAGCAGATCAAAGCAGAAGGCAAGCCCGCAGAAATGGCTGAAAAAATTGCTGCAGGTAAAGTGAATAAGTTTTTAAAAGAAAATACCTTGATGGCACAGGCCTTTGTAAAAGACAACGCAAAATCTGTTGCTGAGTATCTTAAAAGTACCGATGCTGAATTAAAAGTAACGGGCTTCAAAAGAGTTGCCTTGGGGTAAGAGGTAATAAAAAAGTTGAAAAGCGGAACCATTTGTGTTCCGCTTTTTTCATTGGCCTTGATACATAGTAAGATAAGTTACACAAAGCCGTTGCTATTACCTCTTTACAACTTGTTTCGATTGAAAAAAAGGGTACTTTTGCGCCTGATTTTTTATCCTTGTTCAAGCTGCCCGCGGCCAACATTTTTAATGCAGTAAAAATTCATTGTGATGGGTCTGATAAGGGGTTATTAATCAGGGTTTCGCCACCCATTGGTAATGGCGGGTACAAACTCTTAAGATCACCACCTTTTTATGAATAAGAATGGCTTCCTTTTAAGGCCCCGGTTATTTTATACTGTGACTGAGGCAGGCGAAGCCATGCAGGTAACAAAAAAGATACACCATATCCTTTTAACCTTTATTTTACCATTTATTAAACAGGCTAAAATGTTAGTTAATACATCAAGGTTTTTTAACGGGTGCATGATTGCGCTTGTCGTGTTATTTTGTGCTGTCAGTTCCACCTCCTGCACTTCTACTAAAAAAGTGGTGTACTTTAATGACCTTACCGACAGTACGGCATTTGCAAGCGTAAAAACAGCCAAGGCTGCTTTTGAAAATACCATTCAAAAGAATGACCAGTTGTGGATAACAGTAGGCGGCAGCAACCTGGATGACCTGAGTGTTCTGAATTCAGGCAACGGTATTGGTGTAGGCGGAGGCAATGGAAATATAGGCACCAGCGGAAACGGTGCGGTGATAGGTTACCTGGTAGAATCAGATGGAAAGATCAAAATACCTTTTTTGGGAAAGGTGCAGGCAGAAGGCTTGTCGCGGCTGCAGCTGGAAAACAATCTCACAGAATTATTTAAAGAATATACACGCAACCCGGTGGTGAATGTGCGCTTTTTAAATTACTCTTATTCGGTTTTGGGAGAGGTTACCCGCAGCGGACGATATGTAATGCAAACGGAAAGGGTTACCCTGCTGGATGCCATCAGCCAGGCCGGGGATCTTACCGACCTTGGTAAGAGGGAGAACATCACCGTAATAAGAGAAGAAAACGGGGAAAGGAAGATCGGCAAATTAAACCTGCTGTCCAAAGACCTTTTCAATTCGCCTTTTTTTTACCTTCGGAACAACGATGTGGTATATGTGGAGCCGGTAAAAGCCAGGTTCATCTCACGGTCGGGTATACCCCAGTACGTTAGTATCGTAGCCATCGGGCTTTCCATGATATTGACAGCAGTAAACATAGCAGGACGATAATCATTAATCAGAATACCTAATGTCAAATAATAACCAACAGGAATTCGGGATACAGGAACAGGTTGTAGACCAGGGAGAACAAATACAACGGTTGTTGTACCGCATATTGCCGTTTTGGCCACTGATAGTGCTTGCCGTGGCACTGGGCGTGGTAGGTGCCCGTATCTATCTCCGCTACCAGGTACCGGTGTACCAGGCTAAGGCCAGGCTGGTGGTTAATGATGAAACGCAGCAAAAAAGTGCTAACCTCAACGAGATAATAAAATTAGATACCAGGAATTTATCAACCGAAACAGAAAGGGAGATGCAGGTACTGGGTTCAAAAGACCTGCTTACACAGCTGGCAATAAAGATGCAGCTGAATATCTCTTACATGCAAAAAGGCCTGGTAAGAACATCGCAGTATTACGATGCCAACCTGCCATTTAAGATGGAGCTGCTTCACCCGGATTCTGTTAAGTTTTCTTTTTCAGCTGATGCGGAGCTTACCGGCAACCAGGTAAAATATGATGGCAGATTGTATACCCTTGACAGTTTTGCGTATAGCCGTGTGGGTACCATCCGTTGGGTAAAAAACCCGGAGTATAAAGGATTTTCAAACTTCAGGAAGCTGCAGGTAACGGTAACGCCTGTATCCAATGCAGCAGGCAGGTTAAAAGCATCGTTTGGTGTGCAGCCCATTTCCAAGCAGTCATCCATACTTGATCTTACCATGTATGACCCGGTGGCTGCAAAAGCAGTTTCCATGCTGGAAAACCTGATCAGTATTTACGGCAGCTCCATGCTTGATTATAAAAGCCGCATTTATGGAAATGCACAAAAATTCCTGGACAGCAGGATCGAACTGGTGTCGGATGAACTGAACGGAGTGGAAAAGAACCTGGAAGTATTTCAAACCCAAAACGGTGTATTTGACCTGGATGCAGAAAGCCAGATATACCTTAACAGGTCAAAGGACAATTTATCAAAACAAGGCGAAATAGAAGTGCAGCTGGATGTACTGGGCGCAATTGATAAATATGTAAGGCAAAGAAACAGCACCGAAAATGCCATACCGGCAACCCTTGGTACCACCGATCAAATGCTCAATAGTTTGCTTACCGAACTTTACAGAACAGAATCGGAACTGGAAGCGTTAAGAAAACAGACCGGTGAAAAGAACACTAAACTTCCTATACTGGAAGACCAGATCAGTAAACTAAAGCCAAGTATCATCAAGAGTATTGAAAATCTCCGTATCAACCTGGTGCAAAGCCGCAACCAGCTGCAGGGTGAATACAACAGGATGATGGCCTCCCTCAAAACAATACCTGGTAAATCAAGACAGTTGCTCGATATTGGAAGACAGCAGGCACTTAAAAATGCCATCTTTACCTTCCTGCTGCAAAAAAGAGAAGAGTCTGCCATTGCTGCGGCCTCATTAGTGCCTAACTACCGGGTAATTGAAAGACCGGAGGCAGGCGGCATCGTATATCCTGAACCTAAAAAAATATATACGATCGCTGTATTGGTGGCATTGATGTCTGTGATCGTGTACATATACTTCAGGGAGTTTGCAAGTAAAAGAATATTATTCCGGGCACAGGTTGAAAGTGCGTTACCCCTTCCCGTTATTTCCGAGCTGATCTTTCATCCGCACGACCCGGTTAGTCCCGTGGTGGTGGGCCCGGGTAAGCGTACCCTTATAGCAGAACAGTTCAGGGAACTCAGAACAAATATCAACTACATCACAGCAGCGTCTAAAGACAAATGCAAAGTGATCTTGTGTACCTCCTCCATCCCCAAAGAAGGGAAAAGTTTTGTGGCCATCAATGCTGCTATCAGTCTCAGCCTTACCGGCGATAAAGTGGTATTGCTGGAGTTTGACCTTCGGAAACCCAAGATCAGTAAGCCGCTTGGCATTACACGTGATCCCGGGCTTAGTAATTACCTGATAGGAAAAGCCACGCAGGAGGAAGTGGTAAAACCGCATGCCAGTATTGAGAACCTGTTTGTAATTCCATCCGGCCCTATTCCGCCAAATCCTGCAGAATTGCTGAGCGGTCCCAAATTAGAGGAACTGATCTCTTCACTGAAGGAACGTTTTGATTACATCGTCATCGATTCACCACCGGTGGCGGCGGTTACAGATGCAAAAATACTGGCCAATATTGCAGATGCCACTATTTATATCATCCGGCACAACTATACCAATTTTGTATTCCTCAACCTCATCAATGATATCAATCAAAAGAAAGGTTTGCCAAACATCAATATTGTTTTTAACGGTATTATCAACAAGCGGATCATGGGCTACAATTATGGCAAAGGCTATGGCTATGGTTACGGTTATGGTTACAGTTATGGTTACGGTTACGGCTACACGATAGAAGATAACAAAAAGAAGCCATCCATTTTGAAGCGTATAAAATCCTTCTTCTCCAGGCTGCTGGGTAATGGCTAAACCGCGGGTTTGTTCCAAAAAAAAATCAGATTGAACAGGGTTAAAAAACTGCTGTATAATTATTTTGACAATTTCGCATGGTTTTATCAATACCTGCGGCACAGGGTAATTATCCTTATCGGGCTGAATATATTGCTGGGCATACTCGATGGCTTTGGCCTGGCTATGTTTTTACCCCTGCTGCAGATGGCAGATGAAAGCGGCAATGCAAATGCTGATACACTTGGTAATTTAAAATTCCTGGTGGAGGGTATGCAGTCATTGGGCATCAGCATTACCATTGTTTCAATACTAGGATTTCTATGTATTTTTTTCACCCTCAAAGGCCTGGCCAGGTATGCCTGCGATTCGTATGTGGTAAATGCCCAGCAGTATTTTATACGGAAGATAAGGCTGCGGATGCTCGCTGCCCTTAATACTATTTCATTCAAATCTTTTATCACTGCAGATGCAGGCCGGATACAAAATACCATGAGCGGCGAAGTGGAAAGGGTATCCCGGGCCTTTATTTCTTACTTTACCGCATTGCAGCAGATCGTACTGGTAATGGTGTATATGGGATTTGCGTTTTATGTGGATCCGGGTTTTGCCCTCCTGGTGAGCATTGGCGGGGTATTGACCAATTTTATCTATAAAAAGATCAACAGCAGCACCAAGAAGGCCTCAGCGGTACTTACAAAGGATGCCAATAATTTCCAGGGGCTCATCATACAGCATGTGGGAAACTATAAGTACTTAAAGGCAACAGGGCTGGTAAATTTTTTTGGCGGCAGGCTGGTCAGCAACCTGTTGCTGCTTGAAAAAAGCAACCGTCGTATTGGGGTACTGTCAGCCGTTATTACCGGTGCCAGGGAACCACTCCTGATTTTTGTAGTGGCGGCAGTGATACTGGTGCAGGTAAAACTCCTGGGCGCACCACTCGGTCCGAGCCTTATAAGCCTGCTTTTCTTTTACAGGGCCTTAACAGCGCTGCTTTTAATGCAGAGCAGCTGGAATTACTTTTTAGCAGCTTCCGGCTCAATCGACAATATGAAAAGTTTTCAAAACGAACTGGACGCTGCCCGGGAGCAGGACGGAACGGTTTTATCAAAGCAGTTTGCTTCCGCTATTGAGCTGCAGCAGGTTTCACTCAGTTTTGGACACACTACTGTTTTAAAAAATGTAAACCTTACCGTCCGCAAAAATGAAACCATTGCTTTTGCAGGAGAAAGCGGAAGTGGCAAAACCTCGCTGGTAAATATATTAACAGGCCTGATACCGCCCGACAAAGGAACAATGACGGTTGACAATATCAGCCGGTCACAATTAAATACAGCTTCCTTTCAGCAGCGCATTGGCTACATAACCCAGGACCCCGTGATTTTTAATGATACGATCTTTAATAATATAACGCTGTGGGCTGACCGGACAGAACAAAATATCAACCGCTTTAAAAAGGCAATTGAAAAAGCATCCATTGCCGGGTTTATCAGCAGCCTTTTGGAGCAAGACAACACCACGCTGGGTAACAACGGTATCAATCTGAGTGGCGGACAGAAACAGCGGATCTCCATCGCAAGGGAATTGTATAAGGAGATCGATATCCTGGTAATGGATGAAGCCACTTCTGCGCTGGACTCTGAAACAGAGAAAGCGATACAGGATAATATTGATGCATTGAAGGGACAATACACGATTTTAATTGTTGCTCACCGCCTTTCCACCATAAAAAACGCAGACCGGATCGTACTGCTGAGCAATGGAGAGATAGAGCAGGTGGGCACTTACCAGCAATTGACAGAAAACGCACCTATGTTTAAACGTATGGTGGCGTTACAGGAACTATAACCAGGGAGAAAAGAGAACCAGGGGGCAAGGGTCAAAAAACCAAAATAGCCGGGTGATTTTTTTAACGGCCTGTACCCGGCAAGTAAGTACTTACACAAACAACCTTAACCGGCACACTAAATATTCAAAAAAACCATAACAATGCTCAACGGAAAAAGCATACTCATTACCGGTGGTACAGGATCGCTAGGCAAAGCACTTACCAGCCATATTTTTAGCACATACCCCAATGTAAAACGGCTTGTTATTTTTAGTCGTGATGAGCAAAAGCAATACCAGATGGGGCTGGAGTATCCTGCAGATAAATATCCGCAGATACGTTTTTTTATTGGTGACGTGAGAGATTATGAAAGGGTGAAACGGGCAATGAAGAGTATTGACTATGTGATACATGCTGCAGCCATGAAGCATGTGCCGATAGCAGAGTATAACCCCAGCGAATGTGTAAAGACCAATATAACAGGTGCGGAGAATGTGATCAATGCATGCCTGGAAACAGGGGTTACAAGGGTGGTGGCGCTAAGTACGGATAAAGCGGCCGCACCGGTAAACCTGTATGGCGCAACCAAACTGGCTTCTGATAAATTATTTGTGGCTGCCAACAATATCCGTGGATGGAATGATATCGTTTTTAGCGTGGTTCGGTATGGCAATGTAATGGGCAGCAATGGTTCTGTGATCCCCTTCTTTTTAAAAATGAAAAAAACCGGCGTGTTACCCATTACCGAACCCACCATGACGAGATTCAATATTTCGCTGCAAGGTGGTGTTGATATGGTGATGCATGCTTTAGAACATGCCTGGGGCGGAGAAATATTTGTACCTAAAATACCTTCCTATAAGATACTGGATGTGGCCGAAGCGGTTGGCCCTGAGTGTGAAAAAAAGGTAACGGGTATCCGGCCAGGTGAAAAGATCCATGAGGAAATGATCACCGACTCAGACTCTTACTATACCTATGATCTTGGCAAGTACTATACCATACTTCCTTCATCACACCGCTGGAAGCTGGATGAATTTTTAACCCATTTCAACGGCAAAAAAGTGCCTTTTGGATTCCGTTATAATTCCGGTGAAAATACAGAATGGGAAACCGTGGAAGGACTGAGAGCATTGATCAGGGAGCATGTGGACCCCGATTTTTCTGTATAATACCAGCCAGGAAATTTTAATAAGAATAAAAGACTAGCCGCAGCGCCAGGCGCCATACATGTTATTTAATTCGCAGGGATTCCTTATTTTTTTGCCGGTTGTTTTTATCCTGTATTGGTTTGTTGCAGGTAAAAATTTAAAGGCCCAGAATATATTGCTGCTGGTGGCGAGCTATTTTTTCTATGCCTGCTGGGACTGGCGTTTTCTTTTCCTGCTGATGTTCAGCACCCTGCTGGATTATATAACGGGGCTGAAGATGCAGGAAGCCACCGGGGAAAGATGGAAAAAATGCTGGTTTTGGCTGAGCATTGTCATTAATGTTGGCTTCCTGGCCATTTTTAAATACTACAATTTTTTTGCCGGTTCTTTTGCAGACCTGCTCGCTGGCTTTGGATTAAAAGTAAATGTGTGGGCCATCAGTATCATCCTGCCGGTTGGTATTTCGTTTTATACTTTTCATGGATTAAGTTATGTGATCGATATTTATAAGAACAGGATAAAGGCTGAAAATAATTTTGTTGACTATGCGGTATTTGTAAGTTTTTTTCCTTTGCTGGTGGCAGGTCCGATAGAACGGGCCACCCATTTACTGCCGCAAATAAAAAGCAAGCGCAGTTTCGACTATGCCAAAGCGGTAGATGGGCTGCGCCAGATGTTGTGGGGATTCTTTAAAAAAGTGGTGATAGCAGACAACTGTGCGGAATATGCCAACCTGATATTCAATGATGCGGCTTCCTATTCGGGCAGCACACTGGCGCTTGGTGCCTTGTTTTTTACCTTCCAGATATACGGTGACTTCTCAGGATATTCTGATATCGCACTCGGCACGGCAAAGCTGTTTGGTATTGATCTCCTTCGCAATTTTGCTTTTCCTTATTTCTCCAGGGACATTGCCGAGTTCTGGCGGCGCTGGCATATTTCACTTTCAAGCTGGTTCCGCGATTACCTGTATGTGCCTTTAGGCGGAAGCCGCGGAAATACCTGGATGAAAGTGCGGAATACATTTATCATTTTTATAGTAAGCGGGTTCTGGCACGGTGCCAACTGGACATTTGTAGCCTGGGGTTTTTTGAATGCCTTGTATTTTTTGCCGGTGCTGCTGCTTAACCGTAACAGGAATAACATGGAAACGGTTGCCCAGGGCAGGTTATTTCCATCGTTCAGGGAACTAACGGCGATGATTACAACATTTTCTATGGTTGTAGTGGCCTGGATTTTCTTCAGGGCCGAAAGCCTTCACCATGCATTCAGTTATATTGGCGGGATGTTTTCCCGCTCGCTGTTCAGCAACCCCGATTTTATGGGAAAAAAAGCGGCGATGGTGATACTGGGGCTTTGCGTTTTCTTTTTTGCAATTGAATGGGCAGGCAGAGAAAGGCAATATGCCCTTTCACATATAGGTGTACGCTGGCCCAGGCCGCTCCGGTATGCTTTTTACAGTTTGCTTATTTTTTTAATGGGCATGTTTATGTCTACCAATGAAACACCTTTTATCTACTTCCAGTTTTAAAAGTTGAAGAAGTTTTTTCTCCATATTGTTTACTTTATTTCCTTTGCTGCTTTTTTTTATTTTGTTGTATTGATTGCCTGGGGAAACCTGGCACCCAATAGCTGGAAGAAAAACCTTAACTACCGCAGGGGGGCTTCCGGTTTTGCCTATACACGTTTTAACGAAGCAAAAACAACCGGAAAAGTGGACCTGTTGTTTGCAGGCTCTTCACATGCTTATCGTGGATTTGATCCCAGAATATTTAAAGAACAGGGGTTGAGTTCGTTTAATCTTGGAAGCAGTTCGCAAACACCGCTGCAGACCACTGTTTTGCTCAACAGGTACCTGGAGCGGTTATCGCCTGCTGTTGTTGTGTATGAAGTATACCCATACACTTTTTCGAGCGACGGGGTGGAATCTTCGCTGGATGTGATTGCGAATGATGAGATTGACAAGGGCAGTTTTAAGATGGCTTTGGAAACCAACAATATTAAAACCTACAACACCATCATTTATGGGTGGGCATCCCGCCTGTTACATAAGGAGCAGCCATTAACCGAAGAGATCACTTCCACCCAAAAGAATAAAAATATAAGAAGCAATATTGCTTATATCCCGGGTGGCTTTATGGAATACCGGATGGAGCATGCTGAGGGCAACATGTCTCCTGCCGGCTTTGATATCATCCATCCTGCAGTTGAAAAAAACATGCGGACAGATGCCGGGATCGTTCAAACTAAGGAGGGAAAATGGGCACCAAAGCCAAGCCAGATCCGGGCCTTTGAAAAAGCACTGGAACTGCTCAAATCTAAAAATATCAGGGTAATACTGGTGCAGACACCGGTACATAGCCGGTACTATCAACTGGTACAATGCAATGACGAAATTGATGCCTATCTGCGTTCAAAAGGCGAGTATTATAACTTTAATACAATGATGTCATTTAATGATTCACTTGATTTTGCAGATTACCATCACCTGAATCAAACGGGCGTTGTTAAGATGAACAATGCCCTTATACAAACCGCATTCAGCAAAAAATAATACCATTCAAATGAGTATCATGGCAACAGAAAAAAACAGTGTGGCAGAAAACACTTTTGGCCCTATTCCTTATGGTCGCCAGCATATAACCAGAGAAGACCTGGAAGCAGTGAACGATACCTTGCTGAGTGATTACTTAACTCAAGGCCCCAGGATCGCTGAATTTGAAAATGCTTTTGCAGCCTATATCGGTTGTACCTATGCGGTAGCAGTAGCCAACGGCACTGCAGCCCTGCATTTATGTGCATTGGCACTGGAGGTGCAACCGGGACAAAAAATTATTACGCCACCCATTACATTTGCGGCATCCAGCAACTGCATCAAATATTGTGGTGGCGAAGTGGTATTTGCAGATATCGATCCGTTAACCTATTTACTTGATATCAATAAAGTAAAAGCATTACTGGAAGCATCTCCCAAAGGAACCTACCAGGGAATTGTACCGGTTGATTTTGCCGGCAGGGCGGTTGACCTGGAGGCTTTCAGAAAACTGGCCAACGAATACGGTTTGTGGCTGATTGAAGACAGCTGCCATGCACCCGGTGGTTATTTTATTGACAGCAAGGGGATGCAGCAAAACTGTGGCAACGGCCAGTTTGCAGAACTGGCTATTTTTTCCTTTCACCCGGTAAAACATATTGCCTGTGGCGAAGGTGGAATGATAACCACCAACGATGAAAAACTGTATAAAAAATTATTGCAGTTGCGTACCCATGGCATTACAAAAGAGCCCGGAACATTTACCAACGATATCAGCTTTGCTGCAGGACAGCCTGCTGACGGTGATGTGTATCCCGGATGGTATATGGAAATGCAGACCCTGGGGTACAACTACCGCATTACCGATTTCCAGGCGGCCCTTGGCACAAGCCAGTTAAAAAGAGCGGATGCCGGAATGCAAAGAAGAAGGGAAATAGCTGCTCAATATGCAAAAGCATTTACAGGCAAAGAATTTATTATAGGTCAGTCCGGCGCTGTAGAAGGACATGGCTATCATTTGTACATCATCGAAGCAGCCAACCGGTTAGGTTTGTACAACTACCTGCGCCAGCAAAAAATATATGCCCAGGTGCATTATATCCCCACGCACCTGATGCCTTATTACAAACAGTTTGGCTGGAAAGAAGGTGATATGCCGCAATCTGAAAATTATTACAAGCATTGTTTAAGCCTGCCCATGTATCCAACACTAACGGATGAAGAGCAGGCCTATGTAATTGACTGCATCAATCATTTTTATGAAGGCCGGTAAGCTGGGTATTGGAACAGTGCAGTTTGGTTTGCCCTATGGTATCAGTAATGCAACCGGGCAAACAAGTGCTGAAGAAGTAAGTACCATTTTGCATACTGCCATGCAACACGGCATCACTATGCTGGATACAGCTTCTGCTTATGGAACTGCCGAAGCGGTGTTGGGAAAAAATGATCTTCAGCAGTTCAGGATTGTGTCAAAATATATCACGCCTTCCACAGGCAAATCAATTGAGCAGCAGCTGCAACAGACATTTGCACACTTACAGGTGAAAAAATTGTATGGCTATCTTGCCCATCGCCCGGCAGAAATACTGCAGTACAAAACGCAGTGGAAAGAGTTAAAAGACCTGCAGCAGCAGGGATTGATCGACAAGGTGGGTTTCTCCCTGAACACAACAGAAGAGTTAAAAGAGCTGCTGAACAAAGATTTCATACCAGAGTTGATACAGGTTCCTTATAATTATTTTGATAACCGTTTTGAAGGTTTAATGACAGCGTTGAAAGAGAAAGGTTGTGAAATTCATACCAGGTCTGCCTTTTTACAAGGGTTGTTTTTTAAAGATACCAATACACTGTCTTCTTTTTTTGATGTGGTAAAACCAATGATCAAAAGAGTACAGCAGCAAACCCATAATATTTCTGGTGCGTTGCTGCATTATGCTGCTGGCAAACCTTTTATTGACAAAGTAATTGTTGGTGTGGAAAATGCACAGCAGCTGCTGATCAATATCCGTGATATGCAGCTGGGAATTGAATTGGAAAAGATCAACGTGAATATTCCTGAACAGGTATTGATGCCCTCTAACTGGCCAAAGCAATGAGTACAATAAAACTGGGCGTGATCGGGATGAGCGAAGGTAACGGGCACCCTTACTCGTGGAGCGCTATTTTCAATGGTTACGATGCTGCTTACATGAAGGACTGCCCTTTTCCCGTGATACCAGACTACCTGGCCAAACAACAATTCCCCCAGGACGGGCTTGGCCATTTGGCTGCAGTAACCCATGTATGGTGCCAGCAGAGAGCAATGGCGGAGCATATTGCAGCAGCTGCAAAGATCGCCCAGGTGGCAGACAGCCTGGAAGAAATGGCGGAAAGCGTGGATGCGGTGCTGCTGGCAAGGGATGATGCAGAAAATCACTACGCAATGGCCTTGCCTTTTTTAAAAGCAGGCATTCCCATTTTTATCGATAAGCCCTTTGCTGTTAAAATAAATGAAGCTGAAAAAATGTGGGCCGCCCAGCAATATGCCAACCAGATTTTTTCCTGCAGCTCCCTGCGTTATGCGAAAGAACTGCTGCTTACGGATGAAGAAAGAGAAAGCATAGGGGAGATAAAAATAGTGGAAGGCAGTATCATGAAGCAATGGGAAACCTATGGTATTCATATACTGGAACCCGTGTTGGCTCAGTTGCCAGGCAGGGGCCGGTTGCTGGATGTAAAAAATATGGGAGGCAGTTATCAAAAACAGGTACTGGTACAATGGGAAAATACAAGCGGTTATTTTAAAACCACCGGCAATATACCTTCACCACTGGAGTTAAAATTTTTTGGCTCCAAAGGAAATATCAGCAAAACATTCAGCGATTCCTTCAACGCCTTTAAAAATTCGCTGGCTGAATTTATTCATGTGATACAGCATCCGGAACAAAATATCCCGGTGGAAGAAACGCTGGAACTGGTAACCATTTTAGAAAGGGGGCAGGCATGAAAGTATTGATCGTTGGTTTGGGTTCTATTGGTCAGCGCCATGCAGCCTGCCTGCAAAAAATAAACGGTGTTGAGATTGCGGTACTGCGTACAAAAAAGGGCACCCTCAAAGATGCCAGTGGCTTTACAGAATTGTATACCCTGGATGATGCGCTGGCGTATCAACCCGACGGGGTGATCATTTCCAACCCCACTTCTTTACATGTGGAAACCGCCTTGCCATTTTTACAACGGGGAATAAAGACACTGATAGAAAAGCCAGTGGCTGATACGGCTGCAGATGCAGAAAAATTATCCCCTTACAGCGAATACCTGAGGGTAGCGTATTGTGTTCGTTTTTTGCCATTGATCAATACCATCAAAGAAATTGCAGCACAGGAAACAATATATAAACTCAGCTTTAAGCGCTCATATTACTTACCCAAGTGGCATCCTTATGCTGATTACAGAACGGAATACACTGCAAAAAAAGCATTGGGTGGCGGTGTCATCAGAACTTTAAGTCATGAAATTGACCTGATGCTGTACTTGTTTGGAGAACCGGTAAGCACGGTTGGGGTAACAGATAAGATATCACCGCTTGAAATAGATACGGATGATTTTGCTTTTGTGAGTTGTAAAACGGCAGCCGGAGCCAGGATCAATTTTGAACTGGATTTCTTTTCTCCCAAAAATGTAAACATCGCCGAGCTGTTTACCAACAAAGGAAAGTACACCTGGGATATGTCGGAAATGCTGTTTACACCTTATCATGAAATAACAGCTGAAAGGTTGTACGGACAAGAGCTCTTCGACATTGAAAAAATGTACCGGCACCAGGCACTGGATTTTATTGATTTTATCAGAACGGGTAAGAGCGAAAACGCTGATCTTGCATCTTCAAAAAAAGTATTACAAATAATTGAATCGGTAGAAAAATGAAAGTTGGATTTTTAATTACAGCCCGTTTAAAATCGTCGAGGCTTAAAAAGAAACTGCTGATGCCTTTTGGTAGTGAAAACTACATCACGCAATTGGTAAGGCGTTTAAAAACTTCTCCCTTCCTGGATGAGATCATTATTTGCACTTCTGTGGATGAAGAAGATGCCCCGCTGGAAGAAGTGGCAAAAAAGGAAAATATCCATTGCTACCGTGGCGACAGGGAAGATGTGATTGCAAGGCTCAATGAAGCAAGAATACAATACGGGCTCGATTATGTGATCAATATGACGGCCGATTGTCCCCTGGTACCCGTGGAACTGATACCTGCTATGATCGGGCAATTCAAAAAGACTAATGCGGATTTGATCCATCTTTTTGACATGCCCATTGGTTTGTATCTCTCGGGCCTTAACCCGGCGGCTATGCAAAAGATCGTTGACAAAAAAAATGATGGTCTTACAGAATACTGGCTGTATTATTTTTTAAAAACAGATTTTTTTAATGTGCAGCACCTGGATGAAAGCTACACCGGAAAAATTGAAAAAAGAGACTATCGGCTCGGGTTGGACTATCCAGAAGACCATGCATTTTTCACAGCACTTCACCAGGGTTATGGCGATGGTTTATTTACGGCAACTGCCAAAGAGATCGTTGCATTCCTGGATGCCCATCCGGAGATTGCCGGCATCAACCTGCACTGTACTGCCTTGGGTAAACAAAGAACCGAAAATGATCCCTCAGCTAAAGTATCATTAAAAAATGCCTGATAAAAGTTATTTCTACACAGAGACCGCCTTTATTCACCAGGGCGATGTAAGTTATTTGTTGGCGTTAGTAAAGGCTTCCGCGGAGGCCGGCGCCAATGGCATCAAGTTCCAGGTAATTGCAGAGTACGATGGTTTTGTTTCAAAGGCCAATCCGCATTACAGCTCCTTCAGCTCCACCATGATCAGCAGGCCAGATTGGGAAAAAGTATTTTTACTTTGCCGGCAGCTGCAGCTTGATGTGATCTATATGCCTTGTGATAAAGAGGCGGCTCAGCTGGCCAATAAGGAATGGCGCCAGTATATAAAGTATATCGATATACACCCGGTAAATTTTATCTACAAGCCCATACTGGAGATCATTAAAGAAGGAGGACTTGATATTATCCTTGGTATGGGAGGAAGAACAAAGCAGGAAGTGGATGAGAAAATTGATTTTTTTGGAGAGCAGATAAAAGTATTGATGTTTGGACACCAGGCATTTCCCACCCAATTGCACCAGAGCGCTCTTGCAAAGATTGCGTTGTTGCAGCATACCTATCCCAATATCGCTATTGGATATGCGGATCATTCCCCCTGGCAAAGCGACTGGGGCAGGCAGTTGCAGTCCGTAGCGTATATGCTGGGTGCCAGGTTTTTTGAAAAACATATCGGGCTGGTGGCAGGCGAAGAAAGGTTTGATTACATCACTTCTGTTTCTCCTGAATCGATTGCTGCCATGGTAAAAGATCTGCAGCATCTGGATGAAAAAGAAGTTGAAGTTGCTAACCTGGATATTTTAAATGCAAGTGAAATTAAATATACCTCCCGCCAGCTAAAAGCAGTGGCCACCAGGGATATGATGGCGGGCGAACTGATCAGCAGCGATGATGTGCAATATAAAATGATAGAGAGTGAAGTGGGATTGCATTACCTGGCCGATCCATCAGGAAAAAAATTGCTGGCTCCTGTTAAAGAAGATGATCCTTTTTTAGAAAATGAAATTGAATAAATGTATTTAGCAAACGACATCAGTGGGTTTTCCGGAGAACTTACCAAAGTGCAAATGGATATTGTAAGCAGGTTTCTTGCCGTCCCTATCAACTGGAATGAAGTAACCCATGGCGAAAAGAAAAATCTGGAGGAGAATATTTCTGTTGTTTTTTTGGCAGCAGAAGGAACGGAACAGTGGACAAACGTACTGGAAGCCCACCGCAAGTTTTATGACCTGCATTGTACAGCAGCAGGTGCAGATCACATTGTATCCAAACCAGTAAATGACTGCAGCAGCATCCGTACTGCTTATAATGAAGAAGCGGATTATATACTTTTTGATGAAGCGCCGGTTCACGCAGTTACTGTACCGGTGGGTGCTTATTGCCTGATACCACCTGCAGACGCACACATGGCATTGTACGGCAATTGTGGCTTTGTAAGAAAAATGGTATTTAAGATCCCGGTGCTGTAAGATGAGGAAAGTAATTTTTCGCAGTGATGGTGGAAAAGAAACAGGCTGGGGTCATATTTACCGTTCCCTTGCCATTGTTAAAATGCTGCACCAGGATTTTGATTGTGTTTTTGCAAGTGCTGCCCCGCCCCCTTTTTTGCTGGAGGAGTTAAAAAAAATTCCTGTTCCATTGATCCTGCTTGATCAGGTTGCTTACCCGCCAATTGGCAGCCGCAAGGCAGAAGAGGAAGTACCTTTTGATATGGAACATATGCTGAACGGAACAGAGCTGGTAGTATTAGATGGCTATTGGTTTGGCAGCCGTTTCCAGGAGGCCATCAAGAAAAAGGGATGTACGCTGGTATATATTGATGACCTGCATGAGGGTTTGTATCATGCAGATTTGATCATCAATCAGTCACCTGGCGTTACTGTTGATCAATATTCGGCTCAGCCATATACAAAATTTGCTTTAGGCCTTGGTTATGCTATGTTGCGGCCATCGTTTTTACAAGCGGCAGCCAGGGGCAGGCAGGATAAAAAAGGGCAGGCTGTGTTTATTTGTTTTGGTGGTGCCGATCCCCTGCAACTCACCTGGCAATCGCTGCAGGTAGTAAGCGGTGAGCCTGGATTTGAACATATTTACTGCGTTACTTCCATTAAAGAGGATGCAGCCTGTAAAGCAATCGCAGAAAAAGATAAAAGAATACTGCTGTTGTATCAATTGGGTGAAGAGGAAATGTGTGCGCTGATGACGGCCTGTACCTATGCAGTGGTTCCTTCAAGTGCGTTGCTGATAGAAGCCATTGCCTGTGGTATGGAACCGGTAACCTGTTACTATACACAAAACCAACAGGATTTTCACAGTGCCATGCTTGCTGCTGGAATTCACTCAACAGGGTTGGCCGATGAAAGTTATTCAGCAAAACTGAAGGCCGCTATGCAGGAAATACAAAAGAGCAGCGGCTCAGCAGTGCCTGCATTAATGAACAGGATCAGCAGGTCAAAAGAAAATTTTATTGAACAGTTTAAAAAAACCGGAGCATGAAAAGCTATCAGTCAGAAAGGGTATTTATAAAAGAAATTGAGATCACAGATTTTACCGACAGGGTAATGGCCTGGTTTGAAGATGCCGAATTGATGCGGTATTATTCCAATTCAAGAAACAAGATCACCCGGGAAAGCCTGTTGCAGTCCATTGCGGATGGCAAAAAGAACGGCAACGTTTTTACATTCGGTATTTATGACAATGCCAGTTCTGTTTTGATCGGCACATTAAAACTGGGGCCTATCAATCATTCACAAAAAATTTCGGACCTGGTGGTGCTCATCGGCGACAGGGATTTTTTAGGTAAGGGACTGGCCGTGGAAGCGATCAAACTGGGCAATGAATTGTCATTTGAAGAATACGACATCAGGAAGCTTTTTGGAGGAATGTATGAATCCAATACGCCATCAATTAAAGCATATACCAGGGCCGGCTGGATCATTGAAGGCAGGCTCAAAGGACATTATTGGGTGGGAGGCACCAATGAAGACAGGATACTGGTGGGCTGTTTTAATCCTAAATATTTTACAACAGAGGAACTGGCTAAATTAAAAGAAAATGAACATAGGTACATTTAAGATAGGAGGACCCAGGGTATTTGTGATAGCAGAATTGTCGGCGAATCATAACGGCTCGCTTGAAAGTGCATTGGCGCATGTAAAGGCTGCAAAGCAAACGGGTGCAGATGCCATCAAGCTGCAAACCTACACAGCCGATACGATCACCATTGATGCAAAGACGGATGATTTCCGTTTAAAACAAGGCACCATCTGGGATGGGAAATACCTGCATGAATTATACAAGGAAGCATACACACCATGGGAATGGCACCAGCAGATCTTTGATGCTGCCAAAGCAGAAGGACTGATCTGTTTTTCATCCCCATTTGATTTTACTGCTGTTGACCTGCTTGAAAAACTGGATGCACCAGCGTATAAGATCGCTTCTTTTGAAATAACAGATATTCCCCTGATCGAATACACTGCTGCCAAAGGGAAACCCATCATCATTTCCACCGGCATTGCAGAAGAAGAGGATATACAACTGGCTGTGGATACCTGCCGCAGCGTGGGCAACCACCAGATTGTGTTATTGAAATGTACCAGCAGTTACCCGGCGCCGTTTAACGAGGCCAATATGATCATGATACCCGACCTGGCAAAACGCTATGGTGTGCTGGCAGGTTTAAGTGATCACACCATGGGTATCACCGTACCGGTTGTGGCTACAGCCTTAGGCGCCACCGTTATTGAAAAACATTTTATCATCGACCGGGCTTGCGGAGGTCCGGATGCATCCTTCAGCCTGAACGTGGAAGAGTTTACTGCCATGGTAAAAGCTGTACGGGAAGCAGAACAATCAGTGGGTGTGGTGGATTATCATTTAACACCCAAGCAAAAAACAGGTCGTGAATTCTGCCGGTCGCTTTATATCGTGAAGGATGTAAAAGCCGGGGACATACTCAGTGCTGAAAATATAAAAAGTATCAGGCCGGGCTATGGCATGCATCCGAAATTTTACAAGGAAGTACTTGGAAAGACCTTTACCAGAGATTTGGAAAAGGGAACAAGATTAATACCTGAAAACATTTCTTAAACACTTCAAATTTTTTGTGTTTGCAATCAACCAGCCCTATATCAACTGGTAATAACAGTGCGGAAAAAAATCATGTGCCCGGGGCATTTTCGCCTGAGCGTATTGTGATCAGCGAGGCCATCATGCTGGAACTGGTACAGGTGATGAACCGTATTCATCAGGTGGATTATTCCTACCGTTTCTGGAAAATAATTATGGCTGATTATGTAAATGCACTGGTGAGCATCAAACCATTTTTAGAAAAAACAGCATTGACTTCAGCAGCTCCCCTGCAGCCTGTCAACAGCCATCACCTGCCTGGCTTTAAACAACGGCTGATGGCCAGGCTGCCGGCATTGATAAAGCATTTTAAAAATCCTGGAAGTAAAGCAAAGGTTTTTGAACTGCTGCGTAAGCACAACGATATCAGTATTGGCCTGCCCGACCTTGACATTGTAAAAAAAGAAACCGGGGAGGGACTGGTTCTTTTTTACCCGGTGTTTCCCGGAAACGGTAATACCAGTAAAAGAAAGCGGGCCAACAGCCTGGCCCTTGAATACAGCGATACGTTTCACCGCAACATGGTGAATCAATTGCCCAAAATATATGTGGAGTATTTTGACAGGCTATTCAATGAGATCCCATTGTACGAACCCGAAAAGAAAACTTTTCATACACATGGCCTGCCTTCTTTTTACAGTTCGCTTATAATTGCCAAGCATATCAATAACGGCGCTAAGTTGTACAGTTACCAGCATGGTGCTTTTTATGGTGAAATGATCGGTCACAATTCGCATCACAACGAAGCTTCTTTATGTGATGAATTCAGAACATGGGGCTGGAAGATCAAACCCAATGATGTGCCGTGGAAAGCATACCGGCTCGAAAAATTCAAACAACAGTATGATGAAGCAGCAAAAACAGGTGAGTTTGATTTTTTAATGTGCTATCCCAATGTGTACGACGGAAATATTGAATTTTATAAAGGAATAACAGATCATTTTCTGCGGCATATTGATCCGGGTTCCTACAAAAAATTTTTGGCCAGGCCAAGACCGCTCAACCGTTTGTTCAGTCATGCCGGTAAAATAGCTTTTATAAAAGACAGCAGGGTCACCATCGACAGCGGGTTGGGAGCAATGGCCACCTTGATTGCTAAGTGCAGGGTAGTGATTCAATTTCACATACCTGCCACCAATTTCCTCGAATGCCTGTATGTGGACCATCCTACTATTGGCTTGCTGGATAATGACCAGCCAACCGATATTGTAAAACCATATTATGCGTTTTTAAAAAAGCAGGGTGTGATACATGACAGTTTTGCCTCCCTGGTGGATCATCTCAACAAAGTGGATATCGATGAATGGTGGAGTGCTGTAACAAAAGAACCCATGTACCAGCAATTCAAAAATGAATTTTTGAGAAAAGTGTAACCTCAACCGGCACATACAACAACATCAAATGCAGAACATGGCTTAAGCTCATTCAACTAGCTGTTCACAGTACACGAATGATTTTTGCAGTTGCAATACAATAAAACCTTTTTAAACCCAATACGCTTCTAAATTTTCTTTAGTGAAATATTTTACACTTATCGGCGCTGCTGGTTATATAGCCCCCCGCCACATGAAAGCAATTAAGGATACCGGCAATACATTGATCGCTGCTTTTGATCCCAACGATTCGGTTGGCATTATCGACAGCTATTTTCCGGAAGCCAACTTTTTTACAGAGTTTGAACGTTTTGACAGGCATATAGATAAGCTCAGCCGCAGCCAGGAAAAGCATGCAGTGGATTATGTATCCATCTGCTCACCCAATTACCTGCACGACTCCCATATCCGGTTTGCGTTGCGCAATAATGCAGATGCTATCTGTGAAAAGCCGATTGTGCTGAATCACTGGAACATTGATGCATTACAGGCCATCGAAAAAGATACCGGTAAAAAAGTGCATACGGTGCTGCAGCTGCGTTTACACCCTGCCATCATCGCTTTAAAAAAAGAAGTGGAAGAAAGCACGGCAGATAAAAAATTTGATATTGACCTCACCTATATTACTTCCCGTGGTAAATGGTATTTCACTTCGTGGAAAGGAGACGAAAAAAAATCGGGCGGTGTGGCCACCAATATTGGGGTACACTTTTACGATATGCTGCATTTTGTCTTTGGTAAGGTGGTGGATAACAAACTGCATTACCGGGATGATTTTAAAGCGGCAGGCTTTATTGAATATGAAAAAGCAAGGGTACGCTGGTTTTTATCGGTAGATGCCAATACGATACCGGCAGAATTACTGGCACAGGGAAAGCGAACTTACCGTTCACTCACGATGAATGGAAGGGAAATTGAATTTTCTGATGGCTTTACCGACCTGCATACCCGTATTTACGAGCACATATTAACTGGCGGGGGGTTTGGCCTGGAAGAGAACAGGGTGGCAATTGAAACAGTAGGCAGTATCCGTACCCAAACACCCCAGGGACTGACAGGGGATTATCATCCATTTTTAAAACAGTAAAATGACCTATTCAAAACACGAAACAGCCATTGTGGATGAAGGTGCTCAAATTGGAGATGACACCAGGGTATGGCATTGGGTGCATGTATGCGGTAAGGCAGTTATAGGCAGCAAATGCTCCTTAGGCCAGAATGTGTTTGTTGGCAATGCAGTCGTTATCGGCAACAATGTAAAGATCCAGAATAATGTATCTGTATATGATAACGTAACACTGGAAGATGATGTGTTTTGCGGACCCAGTATGGTATTTACCAATGTATATAACCCCCGCAGTGCAGTTACAAGAAAAGACGAATACAGGAACACGTTAGTAAAGCGTGGCGCCACTTTGGGTGCCAACTGTACTATTGTGTGTGGGGTTACCATTGGCGAATATGCGTTTATTGGTGCCGGTAGTGTGATCAATAAAGATGTACCCGCTTTTGCATTAATGGTAGGTGTGCCGGCAAAACAAATTGGATGGATGAGCCGCTTTGGCGAACGGGTTGCATTGCCTTTATCAGGTGAAGGTGCATATAGCTGTCCGCATACCGGCGACAGGTATGAATTAAGCGATGGTAAACTGTTGCTGAAACAAGGATAACAATCAGCTGGTGACAGGTTCAGTTTTTTTAAATATCAGTCAACATCAGCGCTGCGATACAAAGTATAATCAATGTGTGGAATAGCAGGAATTATTAACACAGGCACCGGCAGGTACAAGGCAAAGGATATTCAGTTGATGACTGATATTGTGCGGCACCGTGGACCAGATGATGCCGGATTTCTGTTAGTGGCGCAAGACAAAGCAGTGCTTACTGCAGGTGGTGCCGATACGCCTGAAGAAGTGTATGCAACAGCAACCCCCTATCAGCCACAGGTTAATATATCGGGTATACTGGAAAATAATTTTGCTGTGGCATTGGGTCACCGCAGGCTTTCTATCCAGGATCTTACGCCGCTTGGACACTGCCCGTTAAGCTATAAAAACGGCCGCTACTGGATCACTTTTAACGGGGAGATCTATAATTTTCCAGTTCTTAAAGAAGAACTGGAAATGCTGGGGCATCATTTCATTTCTCATACAGATACGGAAGTTATCCTGGCAGCTTATGACCAATGGGGTGCCGAATGTGTACACCGGCTTCAGGGTATGTGGGCATTTGCCATTTACGACACCGAATTGCAGGAACTGTTTTTTTCGAGAGACAGGTATGGAATAAAACCCTTGTATTATTGGGTATCTCCCGGCCAGTCACTTTGTTTTGCAAGCGAAATAAAACAGTTTACGCTGTTACCCGACTGGAAGGCAAAACTCAATAAAGAAAGAACCTGTGATTACCTGTTGTATAATATGACCGATCATACAGATGAAACCATGTTTACAGGCGTATTTCATGTATTGCCAGGTCATTGTTTTAAATGCAGCATCCATCATTTCACTGCTGCACCTTATGGAAGAATTGCAGTAAAAAAATGGTATGATCCCCAATATACCGGCAGTGATATTTCGTTTACCGAGGCAGCAGCCACTTTTGAACAGCTGTTCAGGGCATCTGTTAAAAAGCACCTGATTGCGGATGTGCCGGTGGGAGCTGCGCTTTCCGGCGGACTTGACTCTTCCTCTGTAGTATGTGAAATAGACAGTATGCTGAAAAGCAGTAACAGCCCAATTAAGCAAAAAACGTTTTCTTATACCAGTTCTGATGAGCGGTACAATGAACAAAAATGGATCGATGAAGTTTTAAAGCAGGTGTCTGTGGATCCTTATTTTGTTGGCGAAACAGGTGATATCGTAAACACGGCCGTTGAGTTAATATGGTACAATGATGAGCCTACCCAAAGCCAGAGTGAAATGGCTACTTTTTTTGTATACCGGCTCGCAAAAGAAAATAATATCAAAGTGATCATCTCGGGCAAAGGGGCAGATGAATACCTGAGTGGCTATAAGTCTTACCGGCTGTTTCGCTGGACGCACCTGCTGAAGAAGGGACAGTTTCGCCGGCTCAATACTGAAATAAAGAACAGTAAGGCCCACATCAACCTGGGGCTGTTAAATACCTATATGCGGCTTTGCTATTTCTTTGTTCCCACATTTGTAAAAAAGTTTTTCAGGTTTGCTGGCGGCGGTTACAAAGCAATCAAGGCAATAGTTGATTTTAATAAACTTGGGAAAAATGATCTGCATCCGTATGACGATGCAGCCTATACCGAAGACAGTATTTTTAAAATAGCCAGCCGGAATCTTTTTTATAATCCCCTGCCTAAATTCCTGCGGTACGAAGACCGGATGTCGATGGCCAATTCGGTAGAATCAAGGGTGCCTTTTCTGGATCATGAACTGGTAGAGTTTACCATGCAGAAAAAAGCGGATTATCTTGATGCGCCAGGGGAACAGAAAAGAATTTTACTGCACGGCTTAAAAAAATTATTACCCCCCGCTATATTGGCACGAAAAACAAAGATCGGGTTTGTAACATCTGAAGAAAAATGGGTGCGGCACCAAATGACGCCCGCCTTCCGCAAACTGTTAGAAGAATCCATCAGTCAATCTAAAGGGATCTTAAAGCCGGGGGCACTGGATTATTTTGATAAGATCGTGGCTGGTACCGAGCCTTTCGATTATACCTACTGGAGGCTGATAGCTTTTGGCCTGTGGATGAAAACCTTTCAGGTGCAACTGGAAGATTAGTTTTCCAGTTAGCTTTTCCAAATTTTATTTATGGCAAAAACAAAAATAGTTACCATTATTGGTGCCAGGCCGCAGTTTATTAAGGCTGCGGTGGTATCCAGGGCTCTCAAACAGTTTGAAACAACAGCAGATGAAAAGATCATTCATACCGGCCAGCATTTTGATGCCAATATGAGTGATATTTTTTTCAACGAACTGGATATTCCAAAACCACATTTTCATTTGGGTGTAGGCGGTGGCACACATGGGCAGAATACAGGCCGTATGATGGAAAAGATAGAAGCAGTGCTGATGGAAGAAAAGCCATCGATGGTGCTGGTTTACGGAGATACCGATTCCACACTGGCGGGTGCCATTGCTGCAGTAAAACTGCACATACCGGTAGCGCATGTGGAAGCAGGGCTCCGCTCCTTTAATAAAAAAATGCCTGAAGAAATTAACCGCATACTGACCGATCACACAGCAGATATTTTATTTACCCCTACCACTACAGCCACCACCCATGCATTGGCCGAAGGCATTGCAAAAGAAAAGATACAACAGGTGGGGGATGTAATGTATGATGCTGCCATGTATTATACTGCAAAATCAAGCAATACGATAATAGAAAAGCTTTCGCTTCTACCTAAGCAGTTTATTTTAACCACCCTGCACCGGGCCGAAAATGTAGATGACAAAAGCAGGCTGCAGCAAATATTGAACGGGCTTGCCAATAGTAATATGCCGGTGATATTGCCCATGCATCCCCGGACAAAAAAAATGCTGCAGGAGTTTGGTTTAACCTTGCCCGCCAATATCCGCATCATCGATCCGGTGGGTTATCTTGACATGATCCGGCTCGAAGCACATGCAGCGCTGATTGCAACAGATTCAGGGGGTGTGCAAAAGGAAGCTTACTTTCACAAAACCCCCTGTGTTACTATGAGAGATGAAACAGAGTGGGTGGAGCTGGTGGAATGCGGCGCCAATATTTTAACAGGGGCTGATGAAGAAAAAATTGCAGGTGCCATACAAAGGTCATTAACCCTGCAGCAGGAAGTTTTCAGCAGGCCATTATATGGTAAAGGTGATGCCGGCCTTTTAATAGCAAAGGCAATTGTTTAGCAGCATGGAAAAGAGAAAAATTTTAATTGTAAGCAGATCATTTCATCCTGAGAACAGCCCCCGGTCTTTTCGCACTACCGAACTGGTAAAAGAACTGTGCCGCCAGGGCCATGAGGTTACTTTATACACCATCCAACACAGCGAACACCAGTTGCCGTTAGTAAAGCAGTTTGGCTTTACACTTAAGGATCTTGGGAAAATGCGGTCTCCTTCCTTTAATCCTGGTAAAGGGGACGGCAGAATTTCCTTTATGTTTAAAAGGATTATGAAACGGCTGCTGCTGATGTTGTTTGAATACCCCGATATTGAACTGATGTTTAAAGTGAAGAAGGCATTGAAAAATGAAAGTGGTTATGATATGCTGATATCGGTGGCTGTGCCGCACCCGGTACATTGGGGCGTGGCATGGGCCAGAACAAAAAGCCATCCCATTGCAAAAACATGGGTGGGTGATTGCGGGGATGCGTACATGGGAGTAATAAAACATGACAGTTTTGGAAAGCTCTTTTATTTCAAATACCTCGAAAGATGGTTTTGCAGAAAAGTGGATGTGATCACCATACCGCATATACAAATGCAGGTAAATTATTATCCGGAATTCAGGCATAAGATAGTAGAGATATCACAGGGATTTAAGTTTGATGAAGTGCAGGCAACAGCCGTGGATGTAAAGAATCCTGTTCCAACTTTTGCATTTGCCGGTGTGTTTATCCGCACTACCCGCAACCCCGGGCCGCTATTGGATTATATGATCAGTACAGGAAGGGATTTTAAGTTTATTGCCTACACCCGTACGGCCGATGTGTTGCTGCCCTATAAAGAAAAGCTGGGAAATAAGCTAGAGATACGGGAGTATGTACCAAGAGAAAAACTGATCAGGGAAATGGCAGGGATGGATTTTTTGGTAAACATCGGTTTTGACCCGGCACAGCAGGCACCCAGTAAATTGATTGACTACTACCTTTCCGGCCGGCCAATACTTTCATTGAGTACCAACCAGCCCGATCCCCGGATAGTGGATGAGTTTTTAAATGGGGATTATACAAACGGATTTAAATACCCAAGCATGGACAGGTTTAAGATTGAAAACGTGACCGCAGCCTTTTTAAAATTATGCAGGTAGTACAACGAAAAAAACTGCAGGCATCCGATTCGCATTGGTTTATTTTTCTGTTGCTGCCTTTTTTTGCAAGCCTCACGGCTTTGAAAAATTATCGTGCCAATTGGGCGAAAAATGTGGTGTGGGCATTCATCGTGTATTATGGTTTTACGTTTGCAAGTGCAAAAGAAAGCCTGGATACAGCTGATATTAACAGGTATGTTGATGATCTGAAAGATCTGTATGGCAGGTCGCTCAGTATGTATGATGTGCTGGAGCTGTTCAAGGAAAGCGGTGAAGCCGATATCGTTCGCACGCTGGTGGCTGTAATAGTATCCAGGTTCAGCCAGAGTTCGGCCGTGCTTACCGCTGTTTACGGATTTATTTTCGGCTTTTTTTTTACCAGGAACATCTGGTACATCCTTGACAGGCTGAAGGGACGGCTTAAAGGGATCGTCGTATTTTTCCTGGTGGTATTTTTCTTAATAAATCCCATCTGGAACATCAATGGTTTCAGGTTTAATACAGCGGCACTCGTATTTGTTTATGGTGCTATGCCTTACCTGTACGAAAGCAAGAAAAGTAAACTGGTACTCTGCTTTCTTTCTATACTGTTTCACTTTTCGTTTTTATTCCCGGTAGCGTTCCTGGTCATTTACATATTTGCCGGTAACAGGAAAAATGTGTATTTCTTTTTCTTTATTGCATCTGTGTTTGTAAGTAATATAAACATAGCCCAGTTTAACAGTTTCCTCGAAAACAACCTGCCCGAGGTTTTTTTAGAAAGATCAAAAACCTACCGGGAGGAAGACAGGGTGGATGAGTTCAGGGAACATGATGCATCCATAAAAGTGGAAAGGGAAACAGGAAAGTTTATAAAAAAGAACTGGTATGCGGTTTACTATATGCGCTGCATGTACTGGGCACTTACGTTGCTACTTATTGGAATGTATATTTTTGGAAAAAACCTGTTTGCAGGAAGTAAGTGGCTGCTGAATGGTTTTTGCCTGAGCCTTTTGTTGTTTGGAGCCGGTAACATCATGCAGTCACTGCCCTCGGGCCAGCGCTTTATGATGATCGCTTCATTATTAACGGTATCGGTAATTATTTTTTACCTTCAAAACCAGGAAAGGGAAAAATACATATCCAAGATGTCGGTTGTTGTAATGCCGCTGCTGCTGTTGTTTGTAATTGTGTCGTTGCGAAATGGCTTGTATACTATCAGTGTGAATACCATTTTGGGTAACCCGTTTTTTGCGATGCTTACAGATTACAATCTCTCCCTCAACGATATTATCAAATAAGTTTTCCTGCCGGTGACCATCAAAAAAACCATTACAAGAAACCTCCTGAATATCCGTGGCTGGCAAACACGAAGAAAGATCGTGGTGATTGAATCAGACGACTGGGGAACCATCCGTTCGTCGGGAAAAGAGGGGTATGAAAACCTGTTACAACATCACCTGCCCGTTAATAAAAGTCCTTACAATGCACTGGATATGCTCGAGAATAATGAGGATATGGAGCAGCTGTATGAAACATTGGATTCAGTAAAAGATAAACATGGCCACCCGGCTATCTTAACAGCTAATAATGTAGTAGGCAACCCGGATTTTGAAAAAATAAGGGACAGTGGTTTTGCGCAATATTATTATGAGCCTTTTACGGAAACGTATAAACGGTATCCTCATCACGACAGGGTGTTTGAATTGTTTAAAGAGGGCATCGGAAAAAAATTGTTTATGCCCCAGTTTCACGGGCGGGAGCATGTAAATGTACCCCGATGGATGAAGGCTTTACAAGCGGATGACACAACAGCCCGGCTTGCATTTGAGCAACATATGTTCAGTGTTCACCTGGGCAAAAAGGCCCCGGTGGTCAACGAGTGGCTTGATGCACTGGATGGGGATTCACCGGAAGAACTGGCAGCCAAGCTGGAAGCTGTTGAGGAAGGTTTGGAGTTGTTTAAAAATATCTGGGGCTTTCATTCAAAATCGTTTATTGCTCCCTGTTATATATGGGATTCAGCGCTGGAACCGGCGTTGGCAAAAGGCGGTGTACAGTATATACAGGGAATGGTGATACAGTTGCAGCCCCTTGCCCGGCCTGGCTACGAGTACCAGCGAAAATTTCACTACCAGGGTCAGCGTAACCGTTATGGTCAGCGTTACCTGGTCCGGAATGCTTTTTTTGAACCATCCACTGATACCGCCTTTGACTGGGCGGGTGATTGTTTCAACCGGGTGGAAACAGCCTTCCGCTGGCACAAGCCGGCTGTTATCAGTGCACACCGGCTCAACTTTATGGGAGGTATACAACCTAAGAACAGGGAAACGAATCTTGCGATGCTCGGGCAGCTGTTAAAAAATATTACGCAACGCTGGCCACAGGTGGAGTTTATGTCATCTGACCAGTTAGGTGACCTGATGAATGAAAGATCATGACTAATACGATCGCAGTAAAAAACGTTTCCCTTGTGGTGCTTACCGATCTGCTGGTATTGCTGCTGGTATATTTTATTCCTGCCCTCTCTCATCTCAGCCCGTTCCCATTATATTATCTTGATCCCATGCGTGTGTTGCTTTTTGCTGCCTGGCTCATCAGCAGAAACAATGGCAATGCTTTTATACTGGCTGCCACCATCCCTGTTTTTTCCAGCCTGGTTACGGGACACCCCGTATTTTATAAATCCCTGCTCATTTCATTTGAACTGCTGATCAATATTGGCTGCTTTGTATGGATGATAAAAAAACTGGCCTGGCACCCGGGTATCATTATTTTTATCTGCGCTGTTGTAAGCAAAGCAGGCTACTATTTATTTAAGTATATTTTTCTTACAGCTGGTTTGCTTACAGGCAGTTTAAAAGCAACTGACCTGGATGTACAACTATGCACCGTTGCAGGCCTGTCGCTGTTGTTTGCTGTTTTTTATAAACGTAAAACGAGTAAGTTGTGATGCAGGGCTTCCCCGACGGTTTTGTGAATATAGCAACCCTGTACAATGAAAAAACAGGCAGAACTATTGAGGGCCTGCGCCAGCTGTATGATGATCATGAACGGTTGTTGTCAGTGGCAGAGGGGCTGGCAGGAAGTATCTTAACAACAGAAAAGATCGCCAATAAAAAACTGCTGTTGAAGCCTAACTGGGTAAAACAGCCATTCAGGGAGTATGATGATATATGCCTGTGCACCCACCATAATTTTATACTGGCGGTGCTTGAGCTGGTGTTAAAGCGAAAACCGGCTTCAGTGCTGATCGGAGATGCACCTATACAAGGCTGTTATTGGGAAAGGCTGATAACAAAAGACTTTACAGACAGGCTGCAGTTACTTTCTGAAAAATATGATGTACCCGTTGCTGTTAGAGATTTCAGGCGGGTATTTTTTGATACGGTTACCAATAAGCTGGATGACCAGCGTAACCCGATGAGCAACTACATTATTTTTGATGTAGGCAAAAAAAGTTACCTGGAGCCAATTACTGCACCTGGTAAAAAAATTTTCAGGGTGGCGCAATACAATCCTGATAAGTTTACAGATACCCACAGGCCTGGCATGCACAAGTACTGCATCATAAAGGAATTATTCAATGCAGATGTGGTGATATCGCTGCCCAAAATTAAAACACATCAAAAAACCGGGATTACAGGTGCCTTAAAAAATATTGTAGGATTTAATGGGGATAAGGATTATTTACCGCATCACCGTGTTGGTGGTACTAAAATGGGAGGCGACAGTTACCCTGGCAAGAACCTGGTACGGTACTGGGCAGAGCTGGCCATGGATAATGCCAACCGCAACATGGGAAATATCCTGTATAAAATATGGTTTAAAATTTCAACCAGCTTATGGGCTTTGTCTTTTCCCGGCAAAGAACACCAATGGCATGCAGCCTGGTATGGCAACGATACCACCTGGCGCATGGTGATGGATCTCAACCTGATCATCAACTATGGCCGTGAGGATGGAACCCTTGCAGAAGTGCCGCAGCGTTTTTTATATAGTTTTTGTGATGCAGTTATTGGCGGACAAGGGGATGGCCCATTGTCGCCCGACCCGCTGAACCTGGGTGTAATGTCGTTTACAGATGATTCAACCACCAATGATATATGCATGGCAATTCTGATGGGCCTGCCACTGGACAGGCTGCCCCTGCTTACAGCCGCCAAATCGTTTATGCCACACCGTAATGTATCTGTTTTGCTGAATGGGGTGCCCGTTAAAATAGACAGCCTCCGGCAATACGCAGTTAAAGCCACTCCTTCGCCAGGATGGCAATTTGTTTAAAAAACGTAAAAAATCCAACCACCGCTGATGATCGCCATACAACCCTCCAGGGATTCTTTTAGTGAAAGATGGATACCTTATTGTAAGGAAAAAGGGATCGCTCATAAAGTGGTGGATTGTTATGCCAACGATATCATCGGTCAGCTGCAGGGCTGCGATGCACTCATGTGGCATCATCATCACGGCAACCAGCGGGATATTGTTTTTGCCAGGCAGTTGTTATTTGCGCTGGAACAGTCAGGCATGAAAGTGTTCCCGGATTTTAATACCAGCTGGCATTTTGATGATAAGCTGGGGCAAAAATACCTGTTTGAAAAAATGGGTATCCATGCGGCCGAAGCTTTTGTGTTTTATAAAAAGCAGGATGCACTGGAATGGATTGAGACCGCACATTTTCCCAAAGTATTTAAGCTGAGGGGCGGCGCCGGTTCATCCAATGTAAAACTGGCAAAAGACAAAGCCACCGCAGTAAGCCTGGTAAACACAGCATTTGGCAGCGGGTTTTCCCAATACCAGGCAATGGATAATTTAAAGGAACGCATCCGCAAATACAGGAAAGGAAAAACAGATGTGAAAGATGTGCTGAAGGGAATCGTACGTTTGGCAAAGCCGCCGGCATCCGCTAAAGTGGGTGGCAGAGAAATGGGCTATATTTATTTCCAGGAATTTATACCGGGTAATGACCATGATATACGGGTGGTGGTGATAGGCGATAAAGCATATGCGATAAAAAGAATGGTGAGGGAAAATGATTTCAGGGCTTCAGGGGGCGGTCATATTCTGTATGCAAAAGAACTGTTTGACGAATCACTGATTCAATTATCATTTGATATCAATCAAAAAATAAACAGCCAGTGTCTTGCACTGGATTTTGTGTTTGATAAGGGTAAGCCACTGGTGGTGGAAATCAGTTTTGGTTTTTCCATGGTGGGCTATGACCCATGCCCTGGTTACTGGACAAAAGACCTCCGGTGGCATGAAGGCAAATTCAATCCTTATGGATGGATGGTGGAAGATGTGCTGAATCGTATTGGAAAGTAAACCAGCCTTGTTTCATTGACTCTTCAACAAAAATACTGGAGCATTCAAAGAAAGTTACTCAGGGCTTTAGTACCCGAATTGGTATGGCCAAAAGAAACCATGATCGATGGTGTTTCATTTAAAATAAGAAACACCCCCTACTCCTACGGTACAAAAAAAGGCTTACTAAATGGCCGGTACGAGGTAAGTGAACGCAGGCTGCTGCAGGGAAAAATACAAAAAGGAGATGTGGTGATTGAAATGGGCGGCTCTATTGGTGTGCTTACTGCCTTGCTGGCGCATGAAGCAGGTGCAGGGGGGCTGGTGGTATCAATAGAAGCATCCAAATCAATTACCGCCTACTCCAAAAAATGGCTTGAAGCGAGGGGTAATATTAAAGTGTTCACCGGCTTTGCTTTTCCCGTGTACGAGATCAATAAAAAAATCGAACTTAAAAATTTTGATGAAGAAGGCGGTTCACTGGGTGGAAAACTTGATTTTGAGGTGGACGACCAGCCGGCTAACGGACACGAAGAACCTGTTTTTGATATTAAAAGAATCATGCAGGAATGTACTATTGCTCCCACGGTAGTAGTGGCCGATGTGGAAGGGAGTGAACGTATCCTTACTGCAATAAAACCCGCTTATCCTCCTTCTGTAAGAATGGTGCTGATGGAAATGCATGAGCATATGTATGGAGTGGATACCCGTAACAGGATCATCGATGCCATTGAAGGTGATGGCTTCACCATAACGGACCAACAGGATGGGGTATATCTTTTTGGCAGGATATGACCACCTGCCCTTGTTTATTTTTTAACCCGGTTTTAATACATGAAAATCTGTCTCGCTAATTCAGCTTTACATTGCGGCGGTGCCGAAAGGGCCTTGAGCGAATTGGCCAATCACCTGGCAGCAAGGGGATATGATGTTACCATTTTCCTGCTGTTTAACAAGCCCATTTTTTATACGATCGATCCAAGGGTCAAAATCGTGGAGCCTGATTTTTCGAGGGATACCATGAACAAGTATCTCTATGGTTTTAAAACGATTGGATATATCCGGAAAACATTAAGACAGATCAGCCCGGATGTGATACTCGACTTCTTTTTCCCATCCTTTTTTATGGTTTGTACGGCAGGACTTCCTTTTCCTAAATATATTTCTATCCGGAACAACCCGGCTAATAAGATACCGCTGGATCCGTTCTGGCTCAGGCGGCTTTCCTACAAATGGGCCCGGGGTATCATTGCCCAAACGGAGTATGCCGCCCGGTTAACCTACGAACAGGTTCATCACCCCAATATTAAGGTGATACCCAATTTTATCAGGGCAGTCAATAAAAAGGAGGTGGTTCCGCAAAATAACATCATCACTGTTGGCAGGCTGGTAAAGGGTAAAGGGCATAGTGACCTGCTGGAAATATTTGCTTCTCTTAACCGGCCCGACTGGAAGCTGGTGATTGCAGGTGACGGCCCTTTAAGGGAGAGCCTGGAACAAAAAGCTGCTGCTCTCGGGATAACCGGCCAAACGGTTTTTGCAGGCTTTCAGCCCGATGTTGACCTGGTATTGCAACAGGCAAAAATATTTGCGTTCTGTTCTTATTCAGAGGGTTTTCCCAATGCCTTGCTCGAGGCCATGGCAACACCATTGCCCTGCATCAGTTATAACTGCAATGCTGGTCCCGCTGATGTGATAAAAGACGGTAAGAACGGATTTTTAATACCCGTGGGCAATAAAGAAATGTTTGCGCAACAGCTGCTGCGGCTAATGAACGATGAGCAGTTACGTGCTGAAGTGGCAAATGAATCAGCTATCTCGATAAAGGAATTTGGTTCAGACAGGCTGTTCCAGTCCTACATCGATTTTTTAACACAGCATAATAACGGTAAACGGATCCTGTTTTTTAACGTACTGCCGTTTCCGCACTCAATAGATATCCATGACCAGCTGATGCAGGATGGTTACACCATTGATTTTTGGTATTTAAAAGATGCCAGTGAAGTGTATCCCTGGCGCTCGCTCGACAAAAAAGTAAACTACCGTATTTATAAACCCGGTATCGGAAGTTTTTTTTCGTTGATAAGGAGTGCCTGGAAATCACAGCTGGTGGTAATTACCGGGTGGAATTCACGTATGCATATTTTGCTGGCATTGTTTTGCCGGCTCTTCGCTATCAAATATACCTTTTGGCTTGATGTGCCGGAAGTGCCCAAACCGGGGTTCATTACACAAGTGAAAAGGTGGTTTGTAAGAAATGCAAGCGGCTTGTTTATTTCAGGAAAAACAGGCATTGACTTTTTTGTGAAACACTTTAAAGCCCAACCCTCCAAATGTTACGACTTTCCTTACCTGGAAGTTAAAGACACCTGTGCTGATATAGAAGAAAAAAACAACAAGAGAAATGCGGCTATACTTAACGGTGACAGGATCCGGCTGCTTTTATCAAACCGTTTTTTAAAACGAAAGGGTTACAGTACCGTGTTAACAGCATTGAGGTCATTACCCGCTGATCTGCTGGCACAGCTGGATATCACCATCCTGGGTATAGGGGTGGAAAAACAACAATATGAAACTTCATTTGCCGGGCTTGGTACAAATGTGCAGTTAAGAGGCTGGGTAGAATATACAGAGTACCTGAACATACTGGAAGCAACAGATATTTTTATTCATGCTTCCAGCCACGAGCCCTATGGTATTCCACCCATGGATGCCATGCGGTATGGTAAACTGGTGATTGGTTCAAAAGGTGTAATGTCATGTGTTGACAGGATAGAGCATGGCGTAAATGGCTATCTGTTTAATATTAATGATGCCGGTGAGCTTGCGGCTATATTAACTGAATTGATACATGACAGAACACGAATCTATCAAATAGGGAAAGCAGCACAGGCTACTTCGGCACAATATGGTTATGGTTATAATGTAAAAGCAATAGAAGCACTGCTCCCTTGAAAGTACTCCAGGTAAATACCTCCGTTAATACAGGCAGCACCGGCCGCATTGCAGAAGAAATCGGGCAGGCGCTGATGGCTGCAGGGCATACCAGTTATATTGCATACGGCCGGCCTGGTGGCAAAAGCCAGTCACACACGATAAAAATCGGCTCCGCATTCGATCAGAAAATGCATGGGCTCCATACCAGAATTTTTGACCGGCATGGATTTGCTTCTTCCACCGCTACCAAAAGACTGGTGGATGAAATCAATTGCATCAATCCCGATGTTATTCATTTACACAACCTGCATGGTTATTACCTGCATGTGGGAGTGCTGTTTGAATATTTGAAGAAGAAAAATAAGCCAGTGATATGGACCTTGCACGATTGCTGGCCTTTTACCGGGCATTGCTGTTACTTCGATTTTGTACATTGCGGCAAATGGAAAACACACTGTGAAAAATGTCCCCTGCAAAAAAAATATCCTGAAAGCCTGCTGATGGATAATTCGTATAAAAATTATGATGAAAAGAAAGAGCTGTTTACCAGCCTGGAAAAACTGACACTGGTAACACCCAGTAACTGGCTAAGTGGTTTGCTGCAAGAGTCTTTTTTATATCAATACCCTGTTTCCGTTATTCATAATGGCATTGATCTGTCAGTATTTAAACAGGTGGAGGAAACAACGATTGCGCTGAAACAAAAATTGGGCATTGGAAAGGGAGCGGTTATACTAGGTGTTGCCAGCGTGTGGGACAGGAGAAAAGGCTTACAGGATTTTATACAGTTAAGCGGAAAGATACCAGCTGACGATACAATTGTTTTGCTCGGGCTTTCCAAAGACCAGCAGGAAGGCCTGCCCCGGAATATCATTGCACTGGAGCGGACAGAAAGTCTTGCAGAAATGGTGGAATTGTACAACCTGGCCACCGTATTTGTAAATCCTACCTGGGTGGATAATTTTCCTACAACCAATATTGAAGCACTGGCATGCGGCACACCCGTAATTACGTATGATACAGGCGGCAGTGTGGAAGCGGTGGACAGCGATACAGGCTGGATTGTGCCGAAGGGAGACATTGACGGGCTGCTAAAAGCAGTTGAATCAGCTAAGCAGAAAGGTAATCATCACTTTGCCGGTATATGCCGTGCAAGAGCAGAAAAATTGTTTAACAATAAAGAAAGATTCGGCGATTATATTCAGCTGTACCAATCCGTATTGAATAAAAATTAAATAGAAAATGTCTTTTGCCGATTTGAAATATGCGCTGGTCCGCAACCTGAAGAATATTCCTGGGCCGGTGGTTAAAAAGAAGCTGGTGGTGATTGAATGTGATGATTACGGTGGTATCAGAATGCCATCGCTGGATGCGTTAAAGCAAATGAAAACTGCCGGCGTTCCCATCGAAGGATCAAGATACAATCTGCTGGATACCTTAGAAGATAAGGATGACCTGAATGCTTTGTTCGAAACACTGCAAACTGTACATGGAGCTGATGGTAAACCTGCAGTCATGTCGCCATTTGTAAATGTGGCCAATCCTGATTTTGAAAAAATAAAGAACAGCGGGTACAAAGAATATTTTTACGAACCCTTTCCTGCCACCTTGCACAAGTATGGCCACAACGATGGCATTATGAATTATTGGAAACAGGGCATTGAGGCTGGCATTTTTACACCGGAATTTCATGGACGTGAGCATGTAAGTGTGCAACCCTGGCTCGAAAAATTACAGGAAGGGGATCCGCATTTGCAGTTTGCTGCCGGTTATGGTTTTGTTGCTGTGGCAAATGTAAAAGGGCTGCCGGCTTATGCCCAGGAGTTCAGACCCGAATTTTATTTTGATAAAGACAGGCACAAGGCGTTTTTACACAATTCAATAACGGAAGGGGTAAAATTATTTGAACAGTTATTTGGTTACACTCCGGCTGCGTTTATGCCGAGCAACAGTGTGTTTCATCCGGATTTTGAAGACACGGTGCTGCAAAGCGGCATTCCGTTTTTAGTGGTGGCGCATAAGAACCCCACTCCCGGTGTGAATGGGGCACTTACGTTTACCAATTTTACATTCCGGCAGAAACTGCAAAAGGGAAAACTTAATTTTTACATCCGCAATTGTGCTTTTGAACCAACAGATAAAGCTTATGCCGGTGTAGATGGAACCATCCGGCAAATGGCTGCAGCATTCCGCTGGAACAAACCGGCAATCATCAGCACACACAGGGTGAACTTTGCCGGTGGTCTGCAAAAAGACAACCGGGAAAAGGGACTAAGTGAGTTGAAAAAATTATTACAGGCAATTGTAAAGCGCTGGCCCGATGCTGAATTTAAAAGCACTGCCAACATGCTGAAAGAGTTGAAAAATTAATCATTACCCGTACAAATAAAATCCATTCAGCAGTTGTCAAAAAAAATAGTTCTTATCAACCAGCACACCGGCTATCTTTTTGCTGACGTGGCCAATGCTTTTGCAGAAGAATATGACGAAGTGGTGCTGATGGCGGGAAGGTCTTCCGGGTTAAATGCCAAAGCAGACAGCAGGATCAAATGGCAGCCCATCATTCCGTATAACCGTAACAGTACGGCCAGGCGTTTTCTTTCATGGATCACCTGTGTGATTCAGATAAGCTGGTTGTTGTGTTCTAAATACCGTAAGTATGATCTGCTGATCAGCAGCAACCCCCCTACGGCCAGTACCCTGCTGCCGGTTTTATTCCGTAGAAGGATCACCTTACTCATGTATGATATTTATCCTGATGGATTGATAGCAGGGAATTTTGTAACGGAGAAAAATATCATTTACAAATGCTGGGCCTGGCTTAACCGCAGGGCTTACAAAAGAGTCAATAAGATCATCACCCTTACAAAGGGTATGGCGCAGGCATTGGCTGTATATGCCGGTAAAGAAAAGATACAGGTGGTGCCAGCCTGGTCAAACATCCCTGCCGGTGCCTTAGCCATCCCCGAAAGCGAAAATCTTTTTATCAGGGAAAATAACCTGCAGGGCAAGTTTATTGTAATGTATTCAGGCAATATGGGCAAGGCTTACCAGCTGGAACCATTGGTATATGTGGCAGAATATTTTAAAGACAACAACGAAATTGTTTTTGTAATAATGGGTGATGGATGGAAAAAAGAAATATTACAACAGCTGATCGCAGAAAAAAAACTAACCAACTGTATGTTGCTACCCTACCAGCCCAATGAACTCTTCATGCATTCTTTATCGGCCTTTCATGTAGGGGTGGTATCGCTGGCGCAGGTGCTGGAAAAAGTGGCCATCCCGAGTAAAACCTATAACCTGCTGGCTGCAAAGCGACCTGTGTTGTGTATTGGCAGTGAGGGTTCAGGACTGGCTGACTTTTTACAGGAGAATGAAACCGGTATGGCAATTGACCCGCTGAATATTGAAGCCATGAAAACATATATTGACAGATTATATAATGACAAACCCTATTTTGATCTGCTCTGTACCAATGCTGGTAAAACAGCTATTCATTATACAAAAGCAAGAGCGAAGGATATTGTAGCCTTGTCCTGAGAATAACCATGAAAGAGATCGTTGTAAAAAAAACACCTGAGATCACGGATGCTGAATGGGTGCAAATAGCGGCAGGGTTTAACGAAGAATTTAAGCGGGACAAAAAACCTGCAGAATTGATACGGTATTATAAAGCCAACGTTTGTGGTTATTCCTATCATGGTATGGCCAAGGAAGAAAACGGTGTCATTGCAGGGTTTAGTTCCATAATGCCGTTTATGTACAGGGAGGCAGCCGGCAGTGAATTTTTAACTGGTCTTTCGGGAAGTACATTTGTAAAAAAGGAATTCAGGAACGACATTTTTGTATTTAATGATATTTATAAGGCATTACGGCAGGCCTGCATCAACGACGGCATCGTGGCGATACTGGGGGTGCCCAACAAAAACTCTTTTAAATACCTGATCAAACTGCTCCGGTTTAAATTTTTGTATAACCTTCCCTATTATGCATTGCCGGTAAAACCGTCTGCGGTGGTATCAAAAAAACTTCCAGCGCTGGTGAATGCAGTGTACTTTGCTTTTGTATGGCTTTATATACAACTGGTAAGAGCAGTTTCATTTGTTTATAACCCATCAGAAAAGCAATCCGGGCTTACCGGTTCTTTTTTGCCCGAAACCTATAGCCAGCGGTTTAATGAAGCTTATACTACTGTTGCAGATAAACAGTTCAGTTTTACCTACAGGATATACAACGAACGAAATATGGAGATCGCCTATCTTTTTCATTTTACACAAAACGGGCAAAGAACACTGAAGGCTTTAGGCAACGCAGTCAACCATATTATTACAAAGGAGAAAATTGATTTGGTTATTTTTGTTGGCAGGCTCGAATTAACACAACCGCTGTTGCTTAAATTACCGGAAGGTAAACATCCGCAGTCATTACCACTCACCGTGGATGTATTGTTGCCGGAAACAGATCAGCGGTATGCAATGATGAAGGAAGCTGCCAGCTGGAATTTTGGGCTGATGAACTTTGATGTGAGATAAAATATTTATAAAGTCAACATTAATACTTAACAAATGGAAATAGTACAATTCGTGGCAAAATTTGCCGAACAATTTGAAGATACTGCAGCAGACAGTTTTGCAGCCGATACTAAATTCAGGGATATCGAAGAATGGGATTCGCTGGTGGCACTGTCAGTGATCGCCATGGCCGATGATGAATATGGTGTGCAGCTTACCGGGGATGATATCAGGGCTTCTGCCACCGTGGCGGATATTTTTGAAAAAATAAAAGCGAAAAAAGCATAACAGCCGGAAGACAATGGAAAATATTTTTAGTCTTGCTGGTAAAAAGATACTCGTTACCGGTGCCTCCTCTGGCATAGGAAGGCAGATAGCCATCACGGCCACACAGATGGGTGCCGCTGTTATCATTACCGGGAGGAATAAGGAAAGGCTGCAGGAAACGGCAGCCATGATGGGTTCCGGGGCTGAATGCATTATTGCCGACCTGTGTAATGAAGATGAGGTACGCAACCTGGTAAGCCAGTTGCCCAAATTGAACGGCGCCGTATTTTGTGCCGGTGTGGTGGAATACATTCCTGCAAAGTTTATCAATGCAGAAAAACTGAGCCAGGTGTTTTCCGTTAACTTCAACAGCCCCGTGCTGCTTACCCAGCAATTGATAAAGACCAAAAAAATAGAACAGGCCTCCTCGTTAGTGTACATTTCATCCATCTCTTCATTGATAGGTGTACCGGCTACGGGTATGTATGCTGCTTCAAAAGCGGCGTTAAACAGTTTTGTAAAAGTAATTGCAAGTGAGCTGGCTGGTCAAAAAATAAGGGCCAACAGTATTTGTCCGGGGTTGGTTAAAACTCCCTTGCTTGCAGGAGCAGCAGAAACAAATTTATCAGCCGAAACATTTACTGCTGCAGAAAAGCAGTATCCCCTGGGATTGGGTGAGCCATCGGATGTAGCAGGAGCCTCCGTTTTTTTATTATCAGACGCTGCCAGGTGGATCACGGGTACGGCACTGGTGATGGATGGTGGATTTACATTGCAGTAATGAAAAACCTGCCACTGCTTACTGCAGCCAATTTTTGTATTATTCCGGTAAACGCATATTTATGAAAGCAACAATAAAAGCCATCGCCTATTACCTTCCCGAAGAGAAGCTGGATAATGCAACGCTGAATACGTTGTTTCCGGAATGGTCGGTTGATAAGATATCCGGAAAGACGGGTATTTTTCAACGCCATATTTCTGCAAAAGATGAGTTTGTTTCGGATATGGCCATCAAGGCTTCCCAAAAACTATTTGAAGAAAACAGTATTTCACCGGGTAGTATTGATTTTATTCTTCTATGTACACAAAGCCCCGATTATTTTTTACCCACTACTGCCTGCATTGTGCAGGATGCATTGGGTATTCCCACATCGGCGGGTGCACTGGATTTTAATCTTGGCTGTAGTGGTTATGTATATGGACTGGCAATGGCCAAAGGGCTGGTAATGGCAGGCATTGCAAAAAATATTTTACTCATCACCTCAGAAACCTATAGCAAATTCATTCACCCCAAAGACAAAAGTAACCGCACCATTTTTGGCGACGCGGCATCTGCCACATTGATTACAAATGGTGACGGTTTTGCCACGATCCTCGATTTTGAACTGGGAACAGATGGAAAGGGGGCTAAGAATCTGATCGTGAAAAAAGGAGCCGTGCGGTTTCCTGCAGGTGATAACGAGGAAGACTATGTGGATGAATTTGATAATGTGCGGAACGACAAAAACCTCTTTATGAATGGAGCGGAGATATTCAATTTTACCTCGGGCGCTGTGCCTGGTTTGGTAAAAGCAACCATTGAAAAAAACAGCCTTACAACAGAAGATATCGATGTGTACATCTTTCACCAGGCCAATAAATACATGCTCAACCATCTTCGGAAAAAACTGGATATTCCCGAGGAGAAGTTTTATTACTTTCTTTCTAATTGCGGCAATACCGTTTCTTCCACCATTCCTATCGCTTTAAAGGAAGCGGTGCAGGCTGGTGGGGTAACAAAGGGTAATAAAGTATTGCTGGCAGGTTTTGGTGTTGGGTATTCATGGGGTGGCGCCGTGTTAAGTTTTGAATAAGATGGAAAAATTGAAAACAATGAAATCGGCTTTTACGATAGATGTGGAATGTGGCGTCAATATTTTTATGCGGGACCTGTTTAAAGTGGAGATGCCACCCACCGAAAGAGTTGTCACCAACACAAAAGCTATTGTACAGCTGCTGAAAAAGCATGATACAAAGGCAACATTTTTTGTTTTGGGCGATGTGGCAAAACATTTTCCCGGGTTGGTAAAGGATATCGCGGCAGACGGGCATGAAATAGGGGTTCATAGCAATCAGCATTACCAGCTTTTCAAACTGTCAAGGGAGGAAGCGTATAAAGATACCCGTGAGGCCAAGGACTGCATTGAAAATGTTATCGGGCAAAAAGTAAATGGTTACAGGGCGCCTGCATTTTCTATACTGCCCAAAAACTCCTGGGCCCTGGAGATGCTGGCAGATAGTGGTTTTAGCTACGACAGCAGTATCATGCCCGCAAAAGCAGCCCGGTATGGCTGGCCGGGTTTTTCAAGACAGATCATTCAGGTACAGTTGCCCGGCAATAAATCGATCATCGAATTTCCATTGTCCATTTCCAGTGTTTTTGGAAAGGAAATACCTGCTTGTGGCGGTGGTTATCTTAAATGGTTTCCCTATTGGTTTACCGCAAAGGCATTTAATCATATCAATGAAACACAACCGGCCAACCTGTATATGCACCCCTATGAAATTGATACGGTGCGCTACCCGGATTATTATTACGCAGAGATAAAAAAACTCAGTTTGTTGCGGCAGGCTAAAATGAGTTTGCTGCAGGTGAACAAGTCAACAGTGTATAATAAACTCGACCTGCTGTTGAAAAATTTCTCCTTTGATACCATGCAGCATATCATTGATGACTACAAGGCCAGGCATGCCATTGCAGCGGTGCCAATGGAGCAGTTCTTATCTTAATCATTTTATATTTAGTACATGATCTTTGTCGGTGATATCGCTTCTCCTACTGCCTCCTGCAGCCAGGATCTTGAAAAAATATTTGCAGCACAGCCGGCTATTTTTAACGGGCAGCCGCTGGTGTGCAATTTTGAAGGGCTTGTATGTGATGATATTTCACCGGAAACCAACACGCCGGTTTTGTATAACCATTCTTCTGTATTGCCCGTACTTCAAAAAGTAAATACGGCAGTGGGTGCGCTGGCAAATAATCATACGAATGACCTGCCGGAGTATTTTGCTGCTACGGAACAAAAATTACGGCAATACCAGATCGCCCCGGTTGGTGCAGGAAGATCAAAAACAGCTGCTTTGGAACCTGTCTCTTTTTTTGATGATGGGAAAGAAGTAATACTCTTTAATGCCTGCTGGGATTTTTTACTGTATCACCAAAGCAATCCTGCAAAGGGCGTGTATGTGGCAGAAATGGATACCTTGTATTTGCTCGAAGCAATAAAAAGAACCAAACAAGAAAAACCTGGCGCAGCCATATCGGTATTCCTGCACTGGAGCCTGGATATGGAAACACTGCCTTATCCCATGTACCGGCAAATGTCCAGGGCTATGATAGATGCAGGCGCCAGTGCCGTGGTGGGTGCTCACTCCCATTGTGTACAGGGGGGTGAGAGATACAAGGATGGTTATATCGTGTATGGTCTTGGAAATTTTTTCCTGCCGCACAATACCTATGCAAACGGACAACTTTCCTTTCCTGCTTTTTCAAAAATGGAAATGGCATTTGAGTGGAATGCCAGCACCAATGAAGCAAAATGTCACTGGTTCTGGTATGAAAATGCAGAGGGTAAACACCAGCTTACACTAAAAGAATCCTCCTCCTTTGACAACTCTGCCTTATTAAAAGAATATACCGCATTTAATCAGCTGCCTCCGCAGGAATATGTGGGGTATTTTAAACAACATCGCCGCAAACGCTTTTTAATACCTGTTTATAAAGATTACAATGCGGTATTTAAAAATGCGGTGCTCACGTTTCTTTTAAAAGGCAGGGGCAATGTGGCCAGGTTGCTGGCCAAATACAAGATCATTAAATGGCAAACCTGAAAGGCCCAACGATGTACGCAACATTTTTAAAAAGGTGGATTGATTTTTTTGCTGCGCTGTTACTGCTGCTGATTTTTTCACCAGTAATAATTATTGTGACCTGTATACTGGCGTATGCCAACAAGGGAAAGGCATTCTTTTTTCAGCAGCGGCCTGGTAAAGATCAGAAACCCATTTATATCATCAAGTTCAAATCGATGACAGATGAAAAAGATGCCGTTGGAAATTTATTACCCGATAACAAACGCATTACAAAAGCAGGTGCCTTTGTAAGAAAATACTCATTGGATGAACTGCCGCAGTTTATCAATGTACTCAAGGGCGATATGAGTTTGGTAGGCCCCAGGCCATTGTTGTTTAAATATCTCCCTTTGTACAGTGAAGAACAAAAGAGAAGACATTTGGTAAGACCGGGCATTACCGGTTGGGCACAGGTAAATGGAAGAAACAGCATCAGCTGGGGCGAAAAATTCAGGCTCGATGTGTATTACGTGGATCATCTTTCTTTATGGCTGGATATAAAAATTTTATTTCTTACCGTGTTAAAAGTGGTAAAGAAAGAAGGCGTTAACCAGTCTGATGAAAGGCCCATGATGCCATTTAACGGAAGCAATTGAGATGAGAAAAATTACAGAAGCAGGAAGAGAGAAAATATTCTGGTTGTTTGATAAACTGCAAGGTGCCGCTATCAGGCGTCATTATGCGGATATTGCCATGCTGCTGCAGGGGCACCAGGAAGCCAGTGATATTTTAAAGCAACAAAAGCTGTTGTCATTGCTGACTCATGCGGTTGCCACCACGCCGTTTTATCAGCCTTATAAAGAACCTGCATCCCTTCATCAGTTTCCGGTGATCAGCAAAACCATCATCAGGGAAAATTTTGACTCGTTTACTTCTGCTGCATTTACCAAAGACCAGCAGGTACCCACGGTAACAAGCGGTTCTACCGGAACCCCGTTCAAAGTATTGCATCATGCGGATAAGAAAAAGCGCAACAGTGCAGACACCATGTACTTTGCGCAAAAAGCAGGCTACCGCATCGGCGACCGGCTGATGTATATGAAAATATGGAGTGCCAATAATAAAAAGGCAACACTGCCGGGTATTATGCAGAATATGGTGCCGGTGGATGTGATCACTTTTAACGATAAAGAAGTAGCGGCGCTGGTAAAACAAATGGAGACCGATAGTTCCAGCTTTGCTTTTTTGGGCTATTCTTCAGCGTTAGAGCTTATCTGCCAATGGCTGGACAGGTCGGGGCATGGAAAGGTAAATGCAACATTATCGTCTGCCATTTCTATGTCGGAAACATTGAATGACTATACCAAAACAACCATTGAAAAATATTTTGGTGTGCCGGTCTACTCCCGTTACTCTAACCTGGAAAACGGCATACTGGCGCAACAGGTGCCCGGCAGCGGTAATAAATACCTGGTAAATACGGCCAGCTATGTGGTTGAGATCTTTAAAGTGGACAAAGATGAGCCTGCTGCTCCGGGTGAACTGGGCAGGATCATCGTAACAGATCTGTATAATTATGCCATGCCGATGATCAGGTATGATACGGGTGATATTGGGCGGTTATCTATGGAAAAGGACAGGGCTGGAAACAGTTACCTGGATGTGGTGGAAGGCAGAAAGCTGGACTTGCTGTATGCAACAGACGGCACCCTGGTATCCTCTTATATTGTGTATAAGAATATGTGGCAGTACACAGAGATACTGCAATACCAGCTGGTGCAATACGGGCCGAAAGATTATGTATTCAGGATAAACATGGAAGGGCCTTTTACAAAAGAACAACAGCTTACAGCGGAGTTTAAGCAGTACCTTGGTGCAGATGCAAACTTTACCGTGGAGTATGTGGATGAGATACCTTTACTGGCATCGGGTAAGCGAAAGAAGATCGCAAACACTTATCACAATACAGTTAAATGAGAAACCTGGTAATAATCGGCGCCGGTAATGTAGGCGGCTTTTTGGCCTTTAATCAAAATTTATTTGCCGAACAGTTTAACATCGTTGGCTTTTTAGATGATGATGCTGCCAAACTTGGGAAGGAATTTTATGGCGTAAAAGTTATTGGAAATACAGAACATCTTTTTTCAATGGATCACGCTACAGCCGTTGCTATTGGTATTGGATTTCCCAAAGCAAAAAGAAAAGTGTTTGAGAAAATAAAACAGAACGGCAATGATTTCCCTTCTTTTATTTCTAATAAAACCTGGGTATCTAATAATGTTACTGTGGGTAAAGGTGTGATATTATACCCGGGTGTTTCCATTAATTATCAAACAACAGTACACGACTTTGTGATCATGAATATGAATTGTGCAATTGGTCATGATTGTACCATTGGGAAATTCAGTGCGCTGGCGCCAGGTGTAAATCTGGGAGGCTTTACGGTATTAGAAGAAGCAGTGGACATGGGTATAGGATCTGCCACCAAACAAAATATTGTAGTGGGAAAAGATGCGGTGATCGGCGGACAAACCATGCTGATAAAGAATGCAGAGCCGGGAAAAAAACTGGCTGGTGTGCCTGGTAAAATAATCGGCGGATAAGCAAAAACAGTTGAAAGAATTCATCCTTACACAGGCCAATATTATCAGCATACTGATCTGGTTGCTGGTACTGGCATACTTACTGTACCGGTATAAAAAGCGAAAGGCGGCTGTCAGTTTTTTAATTGTAACGGCGGTTGTATTCTATGCCTTTTCCACCGCATGGCTGCCCAGGTACCTGGCATTCCGCATGGAGACAAGTTATCCGCCGCTGAAAGAGATTCCAGCATTGCCGGCTGGCAAAAAAATTTATATCCATTTATTGGGCAGCGGTTATCAAACCGACAATCGCCTGCCAGCTACTGCAAAGCTGAGTTTGGTGGCGCAGGGGCGGTTCGTGGAAGCGATGCGTTTGTACCGGGCTATTCCAAGCAGTACGCTGGTTTGCTCGGCCAACGGCCCCGAGGGTACCCAAACACAGGCCATGATTGCCAGGGCAGCAGCTATAGAAATGGGCGCAGACAGTACGAGGATACTTGCTTTAAACACGCCCTCCACTACAAAGGAAGAAGCAGATGATCTTGCAAAAGCTGTTGGTACAAGCGCCACCGTTATAGTGGTAACAGATGCTATACACATGCCCCGTGCTATAAAGTTTTTTAAAGAAGCCGGGTTTTCGCCGGTGGCGGCACCCACCAATTTCAAAGCCCTCAACGGAAGTGTGGGAGTCACTTACAAGTGGTGGCCATCGGATGAAAATATCTATATCAGCAACCGGCTGCTGCATGAGTATTTTGCCTGGGTAAAGGCAGCGTTTTAATCTTAGTATCATTCAATTTTATAGCAGCATATTATGAACGAAAAGATCTGGCTTTCTTCGCCCCATATGGGTGGTAATGAACAAGTATATGTAAAAGAAGCATTTGATACCAACTGGATCGCCCCGTTGGGTCCGCATGTGGATGGTTTTGAAAAAGACCTGGCAGCTTTTACGGGTACAAAACAGGTGGCAGCTTTAAGCAGTGGCACGTCTGCCATACACCTGGCATTGATACTGCTGGATGTAAAAGCCGGCGATGAAGTGCTTTGCCAGAGTTTTACCTTCTCTGCCTCTGCCAACCCTATCGTATACCAGGGTGCCACACCCGTGTTCATCGATTCTGAACTGGATACCTGGAATATGTGTCCGATCCATTTGCGTACAGCCATTACCGAAAGGCTCAAAAAAGGGAAGCAACCCAAAGCGGTTATCCCGGTTCATTTATATGGTATGCCTGGTAAAATGAAAGCCATCATGGAAGTAGCCAGTGAATTTGGCATTCCGGTGATTGAAGATGCAGCGGAGGCGTTGGGATCCACGTTAGATGGACAGGCCTGTGGCAGTTTTGGTGACCTGGGAATATTATCATTCAACGGCAATAAAATTATCACTACTTCAGGCGGTGGTGCTTTAATAAGTGACAACGCCGGCTATATTTCAAAAGCCCGGTTTTTAGCCACACAGGCAAGGGATCCTGCCCCGCATTACCAGCATTCACATATTGGCTACAATTACAGGATGAGCAATGTATGTGCTGCCATTGGCCGGGGACAATTGGAAGTATTGCCCAAAAGAGTGGAACAACGCAGGGCCAATTTTTCATTTTATACCGAAGCTCTTGGCAACCTGCCTGGTATTGCTTTTTTACAGGAGCCCGAAGGCAGTTTCAGCAACCGATGGTTGACCACTATTACGGTTGACCCGGTAGAAAGTGGGGGAATAACAAGAGAAACCATCCGGCTGGCACTTGAAAAAGACAATATCGAAAGCCGCCCCCTTTGGAAGCCCATGCATCTGCAGCCGGTATTTGTGCAGGCGCCTTTTTATGGCGATGGCAGTTCTGAAAAACTTTTTGATCAGGGTCTTTGCCTGCCCTCAGGCAGTAACCTGGATATGGCAAGCCTGGACAGGGTAACAACGATTATCAAATCATTATTTTAAATGATATAATAAGGGGATTTTAAACATACCAATCGTTAGCAGGCAGCCCGTTTTATTTATAAAACGGGCTTTTTATTTGAATTCGTTTATCAAGCAGGATAAATGCGTTTTGTTTACCAAAAAAGATGGTTTTTTAACTAAAAAAAAGCCTACTTTCGTTAATATTATTAACAAATCGATTCCGTTTCTTAAACTCTTATTAACTACCACCTTCTGATGTTCGATCTACTCCCAGGAAAAACACTGTAAGCATTTTCCAGAGTAAAAAAATTCAGTATGCCGAAAAGATATCTTCAAAATTTTGCTCCGCGGTGGATCATTTTTTGCTGCGACATTATATTAATAACCGCCTGCTTCAGCTTCTCCTTTTTTTTGATCAACAATCTGTCAATTGACAAGGCGGATATCTATGGATTCTGGCCGGCTGTTGTTTTTAATATTGTTATTGGTACCGTTTGTTTCGCCACCTTATCTATTTACAAAGGCATTATCCGCTATTCGGAGTTAAAGGATGTAATAAGGATCATCAAATTTGCTTTTCTGCAATTTGGTTGCTGGTCGGCAGTGTATCTTATCAATCCTAAAATGGTTGTTACAGCCACCGTTACCGTTCCGTTGCTGCTCATCAATCTTTTTGTTGTGATCTTCCTGCTGGTGTCCTTCCGGTTGCTGGTAAAGGAAATATACTTCAGGGCAGCACAAAATAAAACTTCCTCCAAACACCGCACGCTTATTTTTGGTGCCGGTATCATGGGCCAGATCACCAAGAGGGTGATTGAGCAGGATAACAATATGAACACCACCCTGGTTGGGTTTATAGACGACAGTTATTATAAGATCGGGAAAAAGATCGGTGATCTTACCATCTACAATGCAGTGGATCCGCATCTTACCAAGCTGATCAAAGAAAAAGGTATTACACAGATATATATCGCCATCAACCAGTTGTCTGTTGAAAGAAAAATAGCATTGGCAGATGTATGTGCACCATTTAAGATCAAGATCAATGTGGTGCCGCATGCCAATCAATGGTCGGGTGGCCTGTTCCAGAAGAACCAGGTAAGGGAAATGAATATTGAAGAATTGCTGCAGCGGGATGAGATCATCATACCCAACAACCTGTCCAGCGCCAACTACCAGGACGCCACCATTTTAGTAACAGGCGCCGCCGGTTCTATCGGAAGTGAGATCTGCCGCCAGTTAACCCGGCATAAACTCAGCAGGCTCATCATGCTCGACCAGTCAGAGTCAGGCCTGTTTGACCTTGAATATGAATTAAGGCAAAACGGGTTTACCAATATGAATGTGGAAGTGGCGTCGGCAAAAGATTACCAGCGCCTCAAAAAAATATTCGGTACGTATAACCCAACGGTTGTTTTTCATGTGGCGGCTTACAAGCATGTGCCGTTGATGGAAGAGTTTCCCAGCGAAGCTGTATTGACAAATATTTTTGGAACCAAGGTGGTGGCTGACCTGTCTGTTTTATTCAGCGTAAAAACATTTGTACTGGTATCAACAGATAAAGCAGTGAATCCCACCAATGTAATGGGTGCCACTAAGCGGATCTCCGAAATTTATATCCAGTCACTCAACGACCGGTTTGAATCTAACACCAATTTTATTACCACCCGTTTTGGAAATGTGCTGGGGTCTGCCGGTTCGGTGGTAGCTACTTTTAAAAAGCAGATTGCAGAAGGTGGACCGGTTACTATCACCCACCCGGATATCACCCGCTATTTTATGACGATACCCGAAGCAGCCAAACTCGTATTGGAGGCTGGAAAAATTGGCAAAACGGGTGATATATTGGTATTTGATATGGGCAAACCGGTTCGTGTGCTTGACTTGGCTACGAGGATGATACAGCTGGCCGGTTATGTACCAGGGAAAGACATTGCCATAAAATACACACAACTGCGGCCCGGTGAAAAAATGTATGAGGAGCTGTTCAAAGAATCAGAACAACTGGCCCCAACAGACCATCCCAAAATATTAAGGGCCAAAAAAGCCACTAACCAAAACCCGGAGTTTTATAATTTACTCAACGAACTGCAGGAAACCGCCAAAACACATAACAACGAAGCGATCATCAAATTGCTGAGTGTGCTGCTCCCTGAATTTGCCCATGCTCCCAATCAATTGAGAAAGACAGAAGCGGCGTATAATAATGAAACGTTTTAGGAGTTTAGGAACAATTTCAGCATGGCCTATTTCTTAATAGTTAAATTACTCACTCCCGTAATTGAAAGATTAGCAACATTACCCAGTTGCAAACTCCTCACCGCAGCGGATGAATTCAACACAACCGTCCCGCTTTTGATCACTACATCCGTAAATTCATCCGGTACAATATTACAATCCCAGTTACCCGGCGTTTCCCAGTTGTTATCCACTGCGCCTGTCCAGTTCAGGAAAAATTTTATTTTATACTCCACACTGTTCTCTCCATCCACAATACAGCGGAAAGTGAAACCATTCCAGCTGCTGGGCATATTACTGATCTGTAAATACTTTGTATTGCTGCCGGAAAAAAAACTGTTGTCTGCTATTTCTGAATAACAATCGCCGCCACAACTATCCCATTCCCAGGTATAAGAACTGCCGGTTAAAGAAGAAGCAATTTGAGTAGTGGTATAACCTGGGCACAGATTGATCACGGGACTGTAAACCGTATCAGTTGAAATAATAAACTGATCGCTCCTGAATTTTTTAAAGGCATCATCATCCAGGTCTTTGGCTTCTGTTCCGTCATTGTAATAATCCACCGACCCATTATCGCTTACCAGGCTGATCATCAGTTTGTCTCCGTTCGATTCAGCGATCATCGCTTCCGGGTGGCCTTCTGCGTCTCCATTGGTTGAAAGCTGCACCAGGTTCTGCAAACCAGCCAGGTTCAGTTTCACCAGTTTTGAAACGGGGCTGGTTGTTGTAATGGGAGTTTTGCCCGGGTTTGCCGGAACTACGCCATCCCACAAGTAAACTGCAGGACTTCCGCCACCAGTATACAGGCCGGCAACTATTAAATATTTTCCATTGCCCGTTCTCTCAATACTCCTGATGCCCAAACCCTCCAGGTCAAAAAGTATAGGCTCCGCCGTTAGTGGAGCCGTATTTACGTTGCCGTTTCCATTCAGGATGGTTTCAAAATTGGTAACGGGTGCTATTACAGCGTATTTTCGGTTGGATGCTGTTGGGGTAATGCCTTTTACCGGCACACAAGGCGCCCTGAAACCTATATAGGCGGTATCACCACCGGGTGTAATGCTCAGGCCTTCCACATTAAAACCATCTATACGTTTGGGTATCATGCCATCCGCAGCGGATGCGGAAAAATTCCAGCCCTGGGTGTTGCCCCAGGTGATCAATGTATTCCGGAACTGGTTGCTATAACTTTTTACAGACAACGTTGCATTGGAACTGTCGCCGCTGATCTCTGTTGCAATTACTTTGTTCCTGTCGGGTCTTAGTGCACCGCTTTTATTATTGCCTAAGGAACCGATCCAGTAAATTCTTTTTCCTGTATTAAATTTCACACTTAGTGAAGAACCTTCCAAATCACATTCTGATGAAGCACCTACGGCATTCTCCACATCCAGTGCATACAGCTCTTTGCCGGATTGGGTACGATGGTACAAGCGGATGATATTGCTTTCATCATCTGCTACAAACATATAATTACTGTCAACCAATGAAGCCCCGGAGGCATCAGAAGCAGCGGTATGAAAGGAGGTGGCAGGTGGATGGGCTGATGCGGCTGATGCTGCATAATCAATCTTGTAAGAAGCCGAATTGCCGGCACTGTTATTGGCAATAAGGTTGATCGTGGCATATCCAGCCGATGCTGCTGTTATTTTTACAATGTGCTTTCCATTCACCTTGCTGATATTAATATTGCCTGGCGGAACCACCGTTGTGTTATTGCTCGTGGCAATTACTGTTGCAACGCTGCTGGATACAGTAAACACAATACCTTTTGTTGCAGCCGGATCTGAAGGATCGTTTAATACCCCGCTTATTTTGGATGTTTTATTACTGCCGGCAACAACCGAAAGATAAGGTTTGCCTGTATTGGGATAAGAAGGCTGTACAACATCTGCACTCAACACAGGTATTTGTATTGGCTGAAAGCTGGCAGTAACCGTTTTATTGGTATCCATTAATACCAACGTCACTGTATTGTTACCGGATGCATCACCGCTCCAGCTGGTAAATTCAAACCCCGTATTTGGGATAGCGGTTAGCGTTACGATACTGTCTGGCTCATACAATGCATTATTTGGCGATCTTGTAATGCTGCCAGTGTTGGCTGGCTGCACAGCTGTCGTTAAAGTATACACGCCGCAACCACATAAGGTTGGGCTTTCGAGTGTGGCACCAGCCCCGCAGGCAGGATTGCTCACGATCGATTTTATATTGGCTGCCGGTGTAATGGTTAAAGTGTATGGAGGAGTAAATGCAACACCGGTACCGGTTGTATTACCAATGGTATTCGTAAATATGTTATTCTGTACCGTTAGTGCGGTGTAATTATTAGCCATACGGTCCACCGGTACCCGTACATTTTCAAACACATTGCTTTCCACCAGCAGGTTGGCTTCCAAACCGGCCTGTACGCATTGGGCAGCTGCCGTACTGTTAAAGTAATTATTCACTACATGCACTTTGCCAAACCGTACCCTTGGCATTCTTGCCCGGCAACCCTGTGCCCACCAGCAATATTGAAAAGTTACATTGAGTTTTGTCCTGTCTTCTGTTGCATCATCACTCGAACCAAGTAAGTTAGAAAAGCGGTGGTCATTGGAACCACCTGAACCACCGGCGATGGGTGGCTTGTTGTAAATGAATTTACACCAGGTAACTGATACAAAGTCTGCCGCAGATTTGATATCCAGGTTGCCATCCATGCCATCCTGGAATTCACAATGGTCAACCCACACCCGGGTACTGTTCTCGATGGTAAGATTATCATTTCCATCCTCATCAAAAGCCCCGGGGCCTTCAAATACGATATTACGCATGATGATATTAGTACAGCGCTTCATATAAATGATGCCGGAGCCACCCGCAGTAAGATCTGCAGACACCAGCCTGGCACCCGGCAAACCAAAAATCGTTTTACCTGTCTGGTCCTGTAAATTAATACGGCCACTGGCAGGAATGGTGATCACGCCGGATATATGTATCACTTTAACTGATGAAGAAGTGATGGCTGTACGCAAGGCGGTATAGGTGGTAACAACAGTGGGCGTTGCAGCACCACCGCCCGTAACACCGCCATTTTGTGTGGCCCAACCCACCGGTGCACATACATCCTGTGCAAGGCTGTTGAGTGAGCTCAATAAAACGAGTAGTTGAATGGAGTTTTTGATAAAGTACTTCATAAACAATGCTGAATGCTGATCCGGTATCTTAAATGTGTTTGCAAGAAATGATGATGGATGGAATGCAGGTTTGGCAAGCATTTCACCAGCCTGTAAGGTAAAAAAAATAGCCGGGGCAGTGCTGGTTTTTTGTGCAAACGATGCCAGTGATTGCAGGTGCAGAACAAGGGAGAAAAATATGTGAGAATAGTGGTAAGAAAGGTTAATGAACTGCAAAGAAAAAAGCATACAGCACAATGTGTTCATCACGCTGTATGCTTTATAGCTGGTTTTCCTTTTTTAAATTTTCACCTTCACTACTAACTTTTTTACCGGGCCTTCACCGATCATCGGGCCATGCACATCTTCCGGAAAGAAGATCACAAACTGGCCAGCCTGCAGGTTGAAATAGGTATCTGGCTCCACATTATAAAAGGTCACATCCTTTTCAGGGTTGTAAGGTGTTTTAATGTCGATGCATTTTTTTCTTGGTTTCCACCCGATGGTTTCACTGCCTGTTGGGCATACCTGTATATCAATGTACAGGTCGTGCGCTTCGTATTTTGCTTCCGCTGCTTTTACACCTTCCTTTAATGAAACGGCCGCATGCAGCTCTTTGCCATCAATTTCATATTTACCCGGTTCCACCGTATCCAGGTTGGTATGGTTTACAAACTGGAATGCTTTTGCAAAGCTGGGATGCAGATCGGTGTATTTATAAGCGTTTTCTAATGAATCTATAATCATACGTTGAATTTTAAAAAGTGCCCTTCCCGGAAGGGAAGGGCAGATTGAAGCAAGGGTTGGTAACCAAAACTAAATCTCTGGATTAAAAACTTTATGTTCCTGGGGTATTACAGAACACTGATATTATCGTTGTACCCTTCCGCTGCCATCACCACCCACCAGCTCTTTCACGTCGCTGAGTGTTGCGTGGTTAAGGTCACCCGGAATGGTATGTTTTAATGCTGAGGCTGCCACACCAAATTCAGATGCATCTACCATACTCATGCCCGTTACCAGGCCATAGATCAATCCGCTGGCAAAGCTGTCGCCACTGCCTACCCGGTCAATGATACGTACATTGTATTTTTTGGTGTGATGAAAATCATTGCCATCATATACCAGTGCACTCCAGCCATTATCGCTGGCACTATGGCTTTCTCTTAAAGAAGAAGCGATGAATTTGAATCCAAATTTATCCTTCATCTGTTTGAACACATCCTTAAAACCATCCAGGTTCAGTTCGCCCTTGGTAACATCGGTATGGGCCGCTTTAAAACCCAATGTGGTATCAGCATCTTCTTCATTACCGATACATACATCCACATATTGACAAAGCCTGCTCATTACTTCACGGGCTTTTTCTTTGCTCCATAATTTTTTACGGTAATTCAAATCGATACTGGTTGTAATACCCTTTGCTTTGGCGGCTTTTAATGCAGCCTCGGTTAAGGCAGCCGCTTTATCGCTTAATGCCGGTGTGATACCGGTGGTGTGAAACCAGTCGGCACCATCAAATATTTTATCAAAATCAAATTCACTTGCATTCACATCAGCAATGGAAGCACCAGCCCTGTCATAGATCACCTGCGATGCCCTCATGGAAGCGCCTGTTTCCAGGAAATAAATTCCAAGCCTGTCACCCCCTCTTGCAATATGCTGCGTATCCACGCCATACCGGCGGAGGTGGTTTATGGCGCTTTGACCGATGGCATTGTTGGGCACTTTTGTAACAAACACACCCTGTTCACCATAGTTACAGATAGCTGCAGCCACATTGGCTTCACCGCCTCCGTAAGTAACATCAAACGTATCGGACTGCACAAATCTTTTATAATCGGGAGTGGATAAACGGAGCATGATTTCTCCAAGTGTAACTACTTTTTTAGGCATGATCGTTAAATAATTTTACTGGTTCCTTTTAAATTCGAGAACCAAATTTCAGGCAATATTTTAAAATAGTATTCACATTGGTGATAAATAATTACGCAATCGAGTGCGGAATGAGGTTGTAAATTATCACAAAAATTTCGTCATCGTTTGCGTAAAAAACACCCTGCTGCACCTAAATTTCAAGTAACATTGTTACCCAATCAAAATGCTGTATGAACACAAAAGAACATTTGTTGAAACTCATCCCTGAACAGGGAATTTTACCGCTGTATTTTTATAAAGACACAGAAGTAACACTGGAAGTATTGCGTGCATTATACCGTGCAGGTATCAGAACCGTTGAATACACCAACCGTGGCGAAGCGGCGCTGGCTAATTTTAAGGCCATGCGGAGTGTTTGCGATGCAGAACTTAAAGGGATGTACCTCGGTGTGGGCACCATCAAGAATGGCGAACAGGCCCAGGCCTTTATAGATGCCGGCGCACACTATATTATTTCTCCCGGGCTGGTGCCTTCGGTTGCAGCAGTGGCTGATAAAAACAATATGCTGTGGGTGCCCGGATGTATGACACCAAGTGAGATCATTGCTGCAGAGAATCTCGGTGCCACCTTCATCAAACTGTTTCCAGGAAATATGCTGGGTCCGGAGTTTATGAGTACCATCAAAGAACTGTTTCCTGGTTTGATCTTTATGCCAACCGGCGGCGTGGATACTACCAAAGAAAATATGGGTGCATGGTTTAAAGCCGGAGTGGTGGCCGTAGGCATGGGAAGCAAGCTCATCAGCAAACCATTGCTGGAAGCAAAGGATTATACAAAAATTGAATCGCTTACTAAGGAAGTGATGGCTACGATTGCTGCTTTAAGAAGCGTTTAAAGTTTAACGTTGAAGGTTTAATGTTTTCAACAACTTTAGACTTTGAACTTTAAACTGTTTATTTAACGATTGCCATAAATTTTACCCAATGCCCACAACACCCGAAAATGCATTTGCTGATCCGTTGAAAAAGGTGACCGGTCCCATGAGCAGCTATCGCTGGAAGATATGTGCCCTGCTGTTTTTTGCCACCACCATTAACTACCTCGACAGGCAGGTATTGTCATTAACCTGGAAAAAATATTTGGTACCGGAGTTTCATTGGACAGACAGTGATTATGGAACCATCACGGCCCTGTTTTCTATTTTCTATGCCGTGTCTATGTTGTTTGCCGGAAAATTTGTTGACTGGATGGATACAAAGAAAGGTTTTCTTTGGGCTATTGGCATCTGGTCTGCCGGTGCCTGTATCCATGCACTTTGTGGTATCGCTACTTCAGGTATCCTTACCGGCAACTGGCTGGTAGGTTTTGAAGGGGCTAAAGAAGCCATCGCCAATTTTGATAAAGCTGCCGTTGTTACTTCTACTTCTGTTTCGCTGTTCATCTTTGCCCGTTTTGTACTGGCATTGGGTGAAGCCGGCAATTTTCCTGCAGCGATCAAATCTACTGCAGAATATTTTCCGAAAAAAGACAGGGCACTGGCTACCAGTATCTTTAACGCAGGCGCCACCGTTGGAGCCTTGTCTGCACCGGTTACCATCCCATTTATTGCGGAAGCCTACGGTTGGGAAATGGCCTTTGTCATCATTGGAGGGCTGGGTTTTGTGTGGATGTTCTTTTGGAGCTTTATGTATAAAAAACCACATGTACACCCTGCGGTAAATAAAAATGAACTCGACTATATTCAGCAGGACATCACAGCTGATGCTGCCCTGGCCATACCGATCATTGAAAATCAGAACAAGGTTTCTTTTGCCGCCTGTTTTAAATACAGGCAAACCTGGGCTTTTGCTTTTGGTAAATTTATGACGGATGGTGTGTGGTGGTTTTATCTTTTTTGGACGCCTGCGTACCTGGCAGATATTTTTAAATTGGATAGTACACAAAGTGCATTTCCGCTGTTTATATTGTATGCTATTACCCTGTTGTCAATTTTTGGCGGATGGCTTCCTACCTACTTTGTAGAAAGAAAAGGGATGAATCCTTATGCAGGAAGGATGAAGGCGATGCTCATATTTGCGTTCTTCCCCCTGTTGGCTTTACTGGCCCAGCCGCTGGGGAGTTATAGTGTATGGATTCCCGTTATTATCATCGGGATAGCAGGTGCTGCACACCAGTCATGGTCAGCCAATATTTTTTCTTCGGTTGGTGATATGTTTCCTAAAAAAGCGATTGCCACCATTACGGGTATCGGCGGTATGGCTGGTGGTATCGGCTCCTTTCTGATCAATAAGGGGTCCGGTGTATTGTTTGATCATGCAGGTAAAACACAAATGCAGTTTGCGGGCTTTACCGGAAAAGAAGCCGGGTACTTTATCATCTTTTCCATTTGTGCAGTGGCTTATTTGATCGGCTGGTTAGTAATGAAAAGCCTGGTTCCCCAGTACAAACCCATTACAGATCTGTAAACTGTCTCTTGAAGTATGCTTTATAATGTGATCCGCCACGGCGGATCTTTTTTTTGCATGTTTATTAACTGGTAGATCATTGAGCCCGGTTTTTATACCTGCTTTGCTGCACCTGACTGATCCCCAGGGGAAGTTCTTAAAAAAAGTTCCTGGGTAAGCTGAGCAGCATATCCGTCTTGGTCACTGTTGCCGGCATATTTTCCACTATACGATATTTTTAGGTTTATGATTAACAGCAATTAATTTTTCCAAAGCAAATAGGTTCTTTTAAAAAATCCGTGGAATAAATTCCACACTACTTTATATTAGGGTGAGTTGTTCCGGTTATTATCTTCTTATGGTTGATTTATTTTTTATTGGCGGCTATGTGGAATAAATTCCACACTACTATATATTTGGTTGTATTTTATCCGGCACATATATTTGCGTTTGGAACCCCAAACGATCAGTATGAAAAAAAGAACCCTGAGAGACCTTGTTTGTTCTGTTGCTGCGGTCATCTGTTTAAATATCGGCATTACTACCATTCTTGATAAGCACATCAATCCCGGCCTCACTACCAGGGAAGCCTTAAAAAGAATTCCGCAGGTATTCTTTTATAATTTTGTAAAATAGAAACCAGGCGCTTAATAATTCCCGTTATAGTTTAATTGAACCTGTTATCTTTCAACAAGTCAACTTTCCGGCTTACCGGTACAAATTATTTGAATAATAAAACAGGGTTTAGCCCTGCCTTAGTTACGCATAGTTAGTGGATGACATTTTATTGCAGCAGTATGCTTTGTGTTGAAATGGTTTTGTTTGGTGCAACGATCTCCAGCTGATAAACGCCTGTCGCAGCTTTTTTGTCAATGTCAACCGTTTCAACTGCCCCCATCATTTGGTGCTGTATGCGTTTACGCAGGATTACCTGACCGCCATTACTGATCAGCCTTACCAGGTAAGTGCCTGCTGGCAGATCGTTCATTTGTAAATGGATCTTACCATCTGTAACCGGGTTGGGAAATACGGTGATGCCTGTGCTGTTAGTTCTAACAAGCGCCTGGTTCCTTTTAAAGGTGATGCTGAAACGGTTGGCAGCCGATGATAAACTGTCTTCTGTAATTTCAAAACTCGTGGAAGTGTTTTCTGTAAGCAGTACAGCAGTACTTGTTTTAGTAAAATGATCTTCCAGGTAGGCCGTGAACGCAGCATCAAAATCAGTTGGCCGGAAAGTGAACTGGTAGGTAGCTTTGTTCAGTTTGGATATATGAAGTTGAATGCTGTCTTTTTCATCTACAGCCTGTCTTCTTTCAACAGCGTACAATCCTTCTTCTTTTTCAATACAGATCCTTTCTCTTGTATTAAAGCTGATCATTTTAGCAGCATCCATAGCATCAGTTCTATTACTGTAATGCTGGTTAAAAGTAACTGCAATGCCGTCTGCCAAAGATGGTTCACCATTCCTGGTTCCAATAAGGTCCACAAACAGTTTGCTTATTTTCCCCAGCCGGTTAACTTTTATGCCGCCCGGCCTGGTTCTGCTGGCAATACCAATGGTACTGCTGGTCATCGTTTTGTCTGACTCATGAAAAACAATATTTCCGCTTCCGGCTCCCACCATAAAGGCACCGGATGATTCAATTACACCTGGCAGCGCACCATAGTTGCTGCTGTTGCCTGTGTAAGTATACGATCCGGGGGCGCCATCGCCTGAGCAGGTAATAAAACCACCCACACCACTACTGCCAATTGCTTTGGGATCCCACAAATAAACCGTCTGGTCATATCCCAAAGTGCCATTGAAATCAACATTGTCGAGGTTTATCTGCGAAGCATAAGGATTGCCTACATGCCGAAAACCTGCTGCAACCATTGGTATGCTTACATTACCCAAATGCAATTCGCCCTTTGGCGCCAGTGTAGCCGGTTTGGCAGATACCCACTGGTCCTGTATCACAATACTCCTGTCGCCCCGCACAAAAAGCTGGTACACGCCACTGTTATCTGTGATACTCACTCCTGTAGTGGAGCCAGGCGCTATCCAGGTATTGGTTGGATTATTATAATAAAAAATGGAAGGATTGTTTCTTGAACCCTGGTCAAAACCGTTGGCAGCGATAGTACTAACGGTAATGTGTGTACCGTATCCCGGCCTTGGGTCATAGGCAAAGGGGTTAAACCGGTCCGGGCAAAAAGAGCCCTCTTGCCAGGCCGCCTGTATCGTAGGCGCATTCGTAGCCTTAAATGGAGCCGTCAGGAGCCTCCATCTTCTTGCATCAGCACTAAAACTCATCGGTAAATATCTTTCTACGGTTACTTTACCAATAATGGTTGCCAGCGCCACACCGGAACCATCTGCAGGTACCTGCGCCATTCTTGCTGTGCCATTAATATCGGAACGGAGTATGAGGTTATCATTGGTGGTAAGCACAGCGCCCACACCAAGACTGTCTCTGCCGGCAGCCGTGCCCGCTGTAATGGCCAGCTCTGTACCGAGGCTGGCGGTAGCTCCTGCGGTGAGTGTAAAGTCTTTCAACGTGCGGTACCCGGTATAAAAATTCAATGCGCCGGTAATGCCGTTTAAAATAAGGTTGGAGGTGGAGGAGCCGCCAAATGTACCCGTACCCGGAACCGGGTAAGTAACAGCATTTTTTATGGTAAGCGTATTGGAAGCGATAAAGAATGTACCCTGCATCAGTTTAAATGAATTGGCGGTAACATCACTCAGCAAGGTTACACCTGTGCTGGTATGGTTATTTACAAAATCAACATTGCCCGAAATGGTATGAAAACGGGCAAACTGCGGGGCGTTGCCATTAAACCATATTTCTGCTAAGGCAGCAGCGCCGCCAATTACACGCTCCAGAATACTGGCAGCAATGGTGGGGTGCATTTCCACATTGCCGCCAACAAACAGGCGCCCAATGATATTTTGCCCGCCCGGGGTGTTGATGATCTGGAATCTTGTGTTGCTTTCCAGGGAGTCGGTAACATAAAAGGTATTGGTTACCGTTAGTGAGCGCTGTTCGCCGCTGGCATCGGTATTATAAGTGATCGCCACCAAACCGCCGTACTGGAAAAAATTACCGCATACAAAATCCCTTTGCCCCCCGGTAGAAGACAACTGCAAAATTCTTCCATTGGTGCGTTTTACAATAAAGCTGTCTGTGATGATCATGGTAGGGGCAGTGGAGCTGGAGTTTTCTCCCAGTACAAAATGAGTGTTGCTTTGCCCTGCACAATCCCACACAAATTTGCTGAAGGTTTGCCGGTGCCCGCTGAAATTCTGTGTACTGGTGGTGCCGGTAATCAAACAGGTTGAATTGGTATTCCAGGTGCCGGTGGGAATGGTGCCGCCATTGATACCATGATTGTACGTGCCACCGCCATTGACTACAAATTTGGTGGCAGCAGTGGAAGTAACGGTACCGAAATTATTGATGGTGCCGGCAACCGTTGTCACCACACTGGTGCCATTGCTGTTATAGGTTCTGCCGCTGTTTACATTTAAAATTCCTACAATGCTTGCGGTGGTACTGCTTCCAAGTGTGATACTAACTGAAGTGCCAAGGGTAAGTGAAGCACCCCCTGCCACGGTAAGATCGGTGGAGGCTACACCAACATGCGTAATGGTTAGTGTAAAGGCAGCTGCGGATTGCAGTGTTACATTGCCTGCATTGATCGATAATTTGGCAATGCTGCTCAGTTCGGTCACATTCGTTGCCGTTACATTGCCCGGTGTGTTAAAAATAAGGACATCGTTGGCCGAGGGGCTGCTGCGGTTAGGGTTCCAGTTGGCGGCAACCGCCCAGCTGCCGCTGGCGCCGCCCTGCCAGGTGTACTCAAAAGAGCTGGTGTAGAGTGTGCTGGTGATGGCATAAGCCGAATATGAATGCGTGGCATCGTAATTGGCTGCATCCACTACCGTTAGTATCAGTACATAATAGGTGTTTCCGCTTACAAGACCTGTTACAGTGGCTGAAATACCGTCTCCATTATATACACATCTTGCGGCTGCATCCAGCTGATAAGCAGTGCCGGCACCAAAAGCAGTATTGGCTGTATAAGTTGTTGGGTTGGCAGTGGGAGTACCTGCGGTAATGGGACTGCTGCTTACAAAAACCAGTGTGGTGTGGTTGGTATTGCTGTACCCTGCCGAAGCGCTCCAGCTAATGGTTCCTGTTCCGCCGGTGATGCTTAGTAATTGTGATGATACTGCATTGGGTAAGGTAGCTACATTAACAGCCGGCCCGCCAGCTTTATAATTAATACAGGCAGCGGTGTTGCTGTAAGAGTTGATCCTGAAATAATACATGGAGCCTGCTGCAAAACCCGTAAAACCAGCATAACTGGTCCCCCCGGTTTTTACATTCGCCGTTCCGGGTATGATACTTAACTGGTCTGCCACATCAATAAAATCTGTCGGGTCGGCCGGCGTGGCACTGTTGCTCGCATTAACTGCATACCCTGTGGGTGCAGGTAATCCGGTGGCAGCCGTCCACGTTAGTGGGATATTGGAGGTGGTAACCGCTCCTTTTGCAAAGGCCGTTGGATTATTGGCAGGCTCGCCGGTACTATTCAAAACGGATGCGCTTCCGGTGCTGCCCCCGGAGTAACTAACGGTGGCATTTACCACGTTAAAAAGTAAGAGATGATAAGTAGTTCCTGGTGTTAATCCTGTTATGGTAAGCCCACTATGATCACCTGCACTGTTGGTGCCATCTCCATTGATAATGCAGTAAGCTGCCGCATCATTTTGGTAAGCCGTACCCGTACTAAAAATAGTGCTGGCAGTGTAGGTTGCCAGCGCATTGGTAGGTGTGCCAATGGTTACAGCAGTGCCTGATTTTAAAAATCCAAGCAGGGTATTGGTGGAAGAATTATAGTTCAGCGGTCCTGTCCACGAAATTGTGAACCTGTCTGTAATACAGCTGGCGGGCGTGGTGAAACTAATAGCAGTTGGCCCTGCAATACCTGTATAGCCGGCAAACACAGTGGGGTCACTGGAATAGTTAAAGGCCTTGTCCACTGCATATACTTTGTAATAGTAAGCTGTGTTAGCAGTTAAGCCGGCATCTACAAAACTGGTGGCCGTACCGATATATGCGATGGTACCCGTACCCAGTGTGCCGCCCACAGCATAAATGCCATTTACATTAGGCGCTGGTTCGCTTACCGGGTTGCTGGTATAGCGCACCACTACATAGCCGCCGCCATCCACACCAACAGCAGGTGCCGTCCAACTGGGTGTTAGTGAAGTGGAAGAATAAGCGCTGATCAATGGAGCCGTAACATCTCCGGGAGCAGTTACATCGGCTGCAGTTCCTGGGTAAATACAAAAGTCATCAAACAGGTAACCAGGCGAAGGAATACTGCCGCCACTGTTTGTAAACCGAACCAGTCCATACCTGGTGGCTGCTGCGCTTGAGCCTGAAGTTACTGTGATCGTATGTTTTGTCCATTCAAAAGAAGGAGCACTCACTCCAAGGTTACCGGTGTTCTGGGCAGCGCCATAAGCAGTGGAGCCAGCAGGACTAACAGATACGTTAAAACTCCTGATTGAAGAGCTGTGTGCCTTCCACCAGTAAAATTGCACCACGTAACTGGTGGCGTTTGCCACGGCTGCTGAACTGGCACTTTTTGACAGCAGGGATTGTCCGCTGCTGGTGGGGAGCCATTGTATTGACTTGCTGCCGGTACGCACAATGGAAGTATAAGTGGAGGTAGTGGTTGAAGTGGCACCTCTCCATCTTACCAATTGATAGTTGGCCGCCACTGTGGCATTGGTGGTATCTATTGTCAGCGCATTTTCATATCCACCCTCCATCTCCGGGAAACTTCCGATCACCTGTTGTGCCTGGCAAAGGGCTGTTTGCAATAACAACAGCACGAAAAATAGTATAAACCTGGCCGCTATCGGGTTGATAACTGCAGCTTGGTCAGGTGAAGAAGAAGCAGATGGCAGCGCAATCTTTTTCATCGTTAAGGTATTTATTTGCTGTTGGCTGCGGTAATATGGCAACAGGCAACAGCAGTGGTTATATCGGGCAACCATGTTGTGTGCATGGCATTGTAAAACTTTTAATTGTTGTCGGCAGGGATACCGGATATAGCAACATGCGAAAGTGCAATCGTTATTTACTCTACTAATCTACTTTGTTTTAATATATCCAGTGTTCGTTAACAGGCTGTGAACGGGGCTTTATTTACGCAAACGTTATCAGTAATTTTACGCAAACGTTCCCGATGGCGGGCAGGGCCACTCTTTCTGTTCAAAAACAAAAAAGCCCGTTGCAAAACTGCAACGGGCCTGGTATTGATGAGGGATATAATTACTGGATCAGGACGCTGATGGCCCTGCTTTTTTTAGCACCCGGTGCCAATAACAGCAGTTCATAGATTCCTTTTGACAGGCCTTTTTTCAATTCAATTTGTTGAGTGGTATTACCAGCTTCGCAGGTTATCCTTCCAGCCTGGATAGTTTGACCGGCTTTGTTGATTAGGGTGAAATGATACAGGCCTGTTTCCATGCCGTTCATTTGCAAATTCACCCAACCATTTTCAACAGGGTTGGGGAATACGGTAAAGCCTGGTTGTACAGTAATGACCGGCGCCGGGCTGTTATTTTTAAGAATGATATAAAAGCGGTTGGCGGCAAAGGAAGCAGAATCTGCCGTAATGGTAAAGTCAACCGTATTGCCATTCAGCAGGTCAATAGGGGTGCTGGTATTTTTAAAATGGTCTTCCAGTGTTGCTGTATAATACTGATCAAATGCTGCCGGCCTGAAATGGAATTGATAAGCTGCCGTATTAAGTTTATTTATATGAAGGAAGATCGTGTCTGCCGCAGCAATGTCTCCACGCCTTTCAATGGCAAACAGTTGTCCGCCCTGGTTGATGCTCAGCTCTTCCCTGGTGTAAAAAGTGGTTAGCTTGGAAGCATCCAGCCTGTCAATTTCATTTGCAAAGTTTTTGTTGAACTCAAGTGCAATACCGTCGGCTAAACTTGGAACCCCATTTTTAAAGGCGGTCATATCCACATGCAATGACTGAACTGAACCCAGTGGGCCAGGATTTCTTACCGGTCTGCTGGCAATGCCAATGGTAGTGCTGTGAATAATTTTATCTGATTCATGAAAAACGATATTACCGCCATTGCCAGGTACCATAAATGCGCCGGAAGACTCAATGATCCCTGGATTATTTTGATAGAGGCTGGTGTTGCCGGTATAGGTGAAAGTAGAGCCGTTACCCGAACAGGTGATAAATCTTCCCACATTGGCCGAGCCCAGTGTTTTAGGATCCCAGATATAAAAGGTTTTAGAAATACCTAATGTGTCATTGAACTGTACATTATTAAGCCGGATGGCCGAGGCATAAGGATTGCCCACTGTTTGGTAGCCAGTCGCAGCCATTGGTATGGTTACATTACCAATATTCACTTCGCCTTTTGGCGCCAGCGTGGTGGGAGAGGCCGCCACAAACTGGTTGGTGATCACCGTACTCCTGTCGCCCCTTGCAAAAAGCATATAGCAGTTACTGTTATCTGTAATTTTTACCGTATTGGTATTGGCCGGAGCTACCCATGCACCTGCTGAATAATAATAAATGGAGGGATTATTGGTGCTTCCCTGGTCATAGCCATCTGCAGCCCAGGTGCTGCTTTTGGTGATTGGTGTGCCATATCCCGGTCTTGGGTCTATAGGTGCAAACCTGTTGCTGCTTGAAACACTTTCCTGCCATGCCGCATTAATAGTAGGTGAATTGGTGGCTTTAAATGGTGCCGTAAGCAAACGCCACCTTCTTGAATCATAGCTGAGGTTCATCGGCAGGTAACGTTCTACGGTAACCTTACCCGTTATAGCCGCGGTGGATGGTAAAGCAGCGATCCTGGCAGTTCCGTCTGCATCTGAACGCAGGATCAGATTGTCGTTGGTGATTAAAGTGGCGCTTGTACCAAGACTATCCCTTCCAGGGTTAACCCCTGCAGTAATGGCCAGTTCGGTACCCAGCGTGGCCGTATTGCTTGTAAGCTGGGTAAAGTCTTTTAATATTCTTTTTGTATTGGCAAAATTTAGTGTGCCAGTAATACCCGCAAATCCTAAAGTGAGATTGGAGCTGGCCGACCCGCCGATGGTACCTGTACCGGGAGCCGGATAGGTAACGGTATGGTTAACGGTTAAGGTATTGGCGGCAATATTGAATGTGCCTTGGGTAAGATAGAGTTTATAAGCAGTGGCATTGCTGCCAAGTGTTACACCATATCCAGGAACTGTTTGGGCAATGTTAAAATCTATATTGCCTGCAATCGTGTGGAATTGTGCATACTGGTCGGCGTTACCATTAAACCACACTTCACCAAAGTTGGTTGAAGGACCCACTTTTTCCAGTACCACCGCATTGCTTGAAATTTGGCGCATTACCAGGCTGCCTGCAACAAATAACCGGCCGTAAGCACCTGCGTTCACCGCATCATTCAGTATATAAAACCGGCTATTGCCCAGGGAATCGGAAGCGTAAAAGTTGTTATTCACCGTTAAGGAGCGCTGGCCACCGGCACCGGTGGCCTGGGTGATGGATACATTGCCGCCAAACTGGTAGTAATTGCCCACTGTATAATCCCTTTGCCCGCTGGAGGAGGTAAGCTGCAGGGAGCCGGCCCCGGTTCGGTTCACGGTAAAACTCTCCAACGCTTCAAGCAGGGAGGTATTAACACCCAATACAAAATTCTGAGCGCCCTGCAAGGCACAGTCATATACAAACCGGCTGAAAACCTGGCTGTGGCCACTCATATTGGTGGCGCTGGTAATGCCCGATATTTTGCAGGTAGAACCGGCGTTCCATACACAGGTAGGCAGCGTGCCGCCATCCAGTCCATGATCAAAAGTGCCGTTGTTGTTCACCACAATATTGTTGGCAATGGTGTTGAGTGTGCCCGCATTTCTGAGGATACCCGTTACCGTATTGATGGCGCCGGCATTGTTCATATTGTAGGTGCCAAAAGCATTTACATTGAGTGTGCCGCTTATATCAGCTGTAGTACCGCTGTTGAGGGTAAGCGCATGACCGCCGGAAAGGTTTAGGGTAGAACCGCCCGTGATGATCAGATCGCTGGCAGCGCCATTGTTGCTGTTGATGGTAAGCGTGGTGCTCACCACATTCATATTGAGTGTGGAGTTACCTGTAACCGTTAGTGTGCCGATGGTTTGTGTGGTAAAGCCTGTTGGGGTGATGTTTTCACCGGTGTTGAATATCAGCTGGTCAGAGCTCGTGGGTGTATTGCGGTTAGGTGTCCAGTTGGTGGCAGTGGCAAAGTTACCTGCTGTATTGCCTGCGTTCCAGGTGTACGTACCGCCATATACGGTGGAGGGGGTGGCGTAGTCGGATGTGGAGTAAGTGCCACCTGCAGCTGCAATGAATTGTGGGCTGCCAATACCGATATTAGTGTTTACAGTAACCACCGATGTAAGCACAAGCACGTGGTAGGTGGTGCCTGGTGTGAGGCCAGTTACCGTGCAGTTGGTAGCATCTCCATTATATACACAATAGGCTGCTCCGTCAAAATTATACGCTGTTCCCAGTCCAAAAACACTGTTAGCGGTGTAGTAACCGGTGCCAGGTGCAGGGTTTCTTATCTGGTTGGCGGAATACAGTGACGTTGAAACAGCCGATCCGCTTTTTACAAATACCATTGTGGTATGATTGGTATTGTTGTAACCACTGGCTGCAGTCCAGTTTACGGTGCCCACGCCAGTAACAGCATCAATAGAGAAAGAAGGTGAGGTTACAGAGTTGGGTAAAGTGGCAATTTGAATTAAACGTGCAGAAGTGAGCCTGTAATTGATACAGGCGCCACTGTTTGTGAATGTATTCAGCCTGAAATAATACATAGTGCCTGCAGAAAGACCATTGTTAAAGGTATAGGTGTTTGATGTGTTAGGAGTTACTTTAACATTGCCTGATCCACCACTCAAGTCTGTTTGGGTACCAAGATCAACTCCATCAACCGGGTTAGCCGGTAATCCTGCACTGCTTGCCTGTAACATATATCCATCTGTACCGGTAGTTTGTGCTACCCAGGAAATAGGAATAGAGGAAGTGGTTTGCAGTGTCCTGGTTGGGGCAGAACTTAAATTTGCTGAAGGCTCTGCTAATGCAGTTAATGTTGTGCCATTTCCCACCACACCTCCACCATAGCTATTCGTTCCCGTTACCACGTACACCAGTAAGTGGTAAGTAGTGCCCGCAGTAAGCCCGGTGATGGTAAGGCCACTATGGTTGCCTGCTGCATCGGTGCCGGTTGCCTTGTATATACAGCTTGCTGCCGCATCGTTTTGATATACCGTGCCGGAGCCAAACACTGTATTGGCCGTATAGGTGGCCAAAGCATTGGTAGGTGTTCCGGCCGTAACAGCACTGCCTGCTTTTAAAAAAGCCAGGATGGTTTGTGTGCCGTTGTTAAAACCAGCCGGTCCCGTCCATGAAATAGTGGTTTGTGTGGTAATGCAGGTAACCGGCGTGGTAAAAGTGATGTTGGTAATATTAGGCGTGGTGGTAGTTCCACTCACAGATACATTTCTTGTACAGAAGTATTTACCCGTGGTATTTGATCCGGTGTTGTAAGGATATATGCGGACAAATATCTTATTGCCGCTGGTTACGTTGATATTGGTGGTATAGCTGTAGGAATTCCAGCTATTGGTGGAAGAAGCACCTTGCGATGAGCCTAGTAATGTACCGGTGCCCATAGTAAATCCGGCACTTGATGCGGCCACATAATAATATACATTGCCCTTTAATTCCGACCTGCTTCGGTTACCAACGGTAAAGGATATGTTGGTAACATTCATGTTGTACCCGGTATTGGGCGCCACTTCAAATTGTTCGTACCTGCCTTCTACCGCTCCCCCGTCGTTTATCCAGCCGCCATCATTACCATCATTCAACCTGGGGCTGCACCGCTGTCCGTCACCCGCTGGTCCGCTGGTAACGCCAAAATACGCATTGGCAGCAGGAATATACAAAGTGCCGCTCATTAACTGGCTGGCCCCTGTAACGGTTGCAGCACCTGCACCAGTAGTATTGTGCAATTGGTCACCTGTAAGCGGCCAGGCTGTAGTGAATGCTGCCTGGCCATAGCTTTTCACAGCGATCAGGCAACTAATACTAACCAGCAAAAGCAGTGTATACAATGGTTGGATAAAGCCGGGACAGCGTAAATTTTTTTTCATATGTTGTATCATTCTCCTGTTCACGTCGGAATATTTCTCTGATGATCTTTCTTGTACTAAGGGAAATTGGAAATATTGCTGAGTGCGATTATTACTTATAAGAGAGGCGGCCATATACTTACAATCACAAGCAAACCGGGTGCAAACCGTTAATAAAAGTAATGTGCAGGCAGCTGCCATCAGCAGTGTAAGAGTTGTTTATTTACGCAAACGTTACCAAGTTGCTGTGCAATCGTTGCCGGAGATAACCAGCCCTGCAAGTTGGCCGATCCGGGAGGCATCCTTTTTTTATAAAGTACAGAAGGGACGTGCATTTCAGGAGACAGATGTGTTGCGGCCGGTTTGCTTTTTAGTTGCAAAAATTCACCGCTCAGGTTTAATAAATCACCTCTCCATACTGCCGTTCACTGGCATCGTTTGCGTAAATAAATAGGCGGGAGCCTGCGGAAATTACTCACAAAAAAATCTAAGTTGCATACACTATCAGTAAGAGTCCTGTGATATTTAGATACGATTGTTATTGCCAAACCACTTTTATATCGTAGCCAAATTAGCCGGTCTTTTCGGGTTCCATACTTCCTTACTTGTAAGATCAAAACCGTACATCTGAAAACGTGATGCATAAGAATTGCGGTTTCAAGAATTTCATGTTTACACCTGTTTACAGCGAGAAACAGGGATTTAATACTCACTTGCCAAAATTTCAGCGTATGAAAAAAATGTTTACTACCCCGGTTACCAGGATCCTGAAAAAGATTGCTGCAACCAGGTTGATGCTGGTTACTTCATTATTCTTCGTAATGGTATTTTCAGTAGTACGGGTGACTGCACAGGACGCATCCATAAACACCCCAATCACCAGTTTTACAACAAGTACGATTAATGCCGGATTGTACAATGAAGTACAGTTAAGACAAACGGGTTGTGCCTTTTCGTCTAGTTCATACACAAATTGTACTGGATTTACAACTGGAAATACACTGCGTATTGATGGCAATACGGATTCATTTAATATACTCACGCCCAACAGTACCATCAACCAGATTGTTGTAAGAATACAATCAAATAATACTTCAGCTGCTAACCTTATCGTTGGTTTTAGTAATGATGGTGTTACTTTTGATAACTTCCAGGAATTTGCTGCGCCTGCCAGCAACGCCAACCCTTCCTGTACTTTACATACAATAACAGCTCCTGCTAACAGGAAGTACATAAAGATGATGCGTACAGGATTTGGAGGCTATACGCCAGTAGGTACCACTGGTGGTACCGTCAGGTTTTTTGTGGTACAGGTATATGTAAATACAGTTTGCGCTGGTCCAACTATAGGTACCCAGCCATCTACTACGCCACAGAGCATCTGTCAAAGTGCTTCGGCAACTGCATTGTCAGTAGCCGCTACAGGCTCAGGTACTTTGTCTTACCAATGGCAATCTTCACCTGTAAGTAATTTTAGTTCAGGCGTGTCCAACGTAGGAACCAACAGTAATTCTTACACGCCTTCAACAGCAGCGGTGGGTACTTTATATTACCGTTGTGTGGTGAATAATAATTGCGGAGGCGGAAATAATGCCGCTACAACCAGTAATGTTTCCGGTTCGGTTACCGTAAACGCCCCACCTGCTATTACCGGTGAATCACTTACCGGTGGTACTTATGGCGAAGGCTCATCTGCCAATCCTATAAGTGTAACTGCTACAGGTGCCGGTCTTAATTATGCCTGGTTCAGCAGTACCGATGCGGTTACCAACACAGCCGGTGATGATGTATCCGTAGGCACCAACAGCAATACCCATACTCCTTCAACAGCAGTGCAGGGAACCTTATATTATTTCTGCGTGGTATCTGGCAATTGTACTCCTTCCGTTACAAGTAATATTTCAACAGCAGTTACCATTGTTGAATCCTGTACCGCACCAGAATTTATTGACCAGCCGCTCGATTTTCAAGCCGGTTGTGTGGATGATGTATTGAGCCTCGGACCCGTAACTACGGATATTGCAGCCACCTACCAATGGAATATAGTGGGCACCAAAACCAATACCGGCGGCACGCCTGTAACCTTGGGCAGTGGTGGCACCACAGATACCTATACACCGCCATCCAATGTGGCTGGTACATTTTTTTACTATTGTATTGCAACCAATGCAGCTTGTTCCACACCATCTGATGCCGTGGAAATTAGTTTTGATCAAACTGCTATTACAGGCCAGACTACACCTGGTGCCACCTATAGCGTAGGTGCCACAGCCAGTGCATTGTCTGTTACTGCCACTGGCCAGGGAATCGGCTATCAATGGTACAGCAACACTACCGCCTCCAATACCGGTGGTGTATTGATCGGTGGTGCTACCGGCAACAGTTATACGCCTCCAACGGCTACATTAGGCACAACCTATTATTATTGCATCGTATCAGGTACCTGTAACCCTGCAAGTGTTACCAGTACCGTTTCTGGTGCGATACAAATTGTACAGTATACAACAGGTGACTACAGGTCTGTAGCAAGCACCAACTGGGGCACTAACACCACATGGCAAAAATGGAATGGTACAGCCTGGGTGGCTACAGCTGGTGGTGATTTCCCTAATTCAGCCACTGCAAGTGTATATATAGAAGGCGGCTTTATTGTGAATGCAGAAACTTCCGGCCGTAGTATTAAAAATCTGTTCATATCAGGTAACAGTACCCTAAAATCAAGTAACCTGGTTAATACACCTCTTTATTTGAGGGTAAACGGTACCACTGTTTCTGTTGAACCTGGTTCACTGATGGGCAATCTGTCTAATGGTAATAATGCAGATGGTATCAGCCTGGATGTTTTCTCTACCAATGTATCTGTTACCGGCGGGGGTACCATCAACCTTTCAAGGATCAGGACCAATACAGCAGGCACAATTGTAACGATTGATAACGATGTTACACTCAACTATCATGGAAGTGGTAACGGTGGTAATGCTGCCGCCTATTATACTGTGGCAGGTGCTAACAATATCCTTACTGTAAATGCCGGTAAAACGCTCACATTTGCACCATGGGCCTGTTATACACCAGTCGGTAGTTCCCACACAAACAGTGCGTTGAATCAGACCATCAATGTAAATGGCACCCTCACTATGGTGGACGGACTTGTTCCGGGCAATGCCACCGCTAACGGCTGGAGCGGTCATACCAACGGTTATTTCAGTTTTGGAGCTACTTCCGGTACTACATTTATATTGAATATAGGAAGTGCTGGTACAATGAATGTATCAGAGTTTTATCCAAACGGTACTTTAAACAGCAATGCAGCAGGTACGGGAACCATTACTTCTGTTAACGTGGCTGCTGGTGGTTCATTGAATGTTACCAAAATTGCAGACTTCAGAAATGCGAACCAGACCGTTAGTGGCGGTGGTACATTCAGCGTTGCTTCAGGCGGAGTTATGAGGATCGGTTCCGCAGATGGAATCACAGCAAGCGCCGCTTCCGGTCATATTCAAACCACTACCCGTACATTCAGCAACGCCGCCGATTATATATATGAGGGCACGGCTGCACAGGCTGCTGGCGACGGGTTGCCATCCAGTGTAAATAATTTAACGATCAATAACAGCGCAGGTGTTACATTGGGTACCAATGTAACCGTAAACGGTGTACTGGCGCTTACCAATGGCAAACTGGCAACTGGTTCCAATACCGTTTCAGTGGCTGCCACCGGCAATTCCATTACAGGTGCTTCTGCTGCTAACTATATAAATGGTAATCTTACAAGGGCCGTTGCAGCGGGTTCATCCACTGTAGCATTCCCAGTAGGAGACGCTGCAAGTTATACGCCTGTATCACTGGCATTTGGTGCCGGTAATACGGCGGGTAATGTTACTGCCAGTGCAGTTGCACCGGGTGCTCCTGCAGCCGCCGGCGCCAACCCAACCGGCTCTGGCTTAAGCCAATCAAGTTATATCAACCGCAGGTGGACAGTCACTTCTGATATTTCAAACCCTGATTATGCAGCTACTTTCACTTACATCAACCCAGGTGATGTGGTGGGCGGCGCTAATACCAATGCCCTGTTGGTTGCTAAAAACAGCGGCGGTGTTTGGTCTCAGCCAGGTGTTGCTTCAAGTACTGCACCATCCGTTACAACAGTTACTGGTCTTACATCATTCAGTGATTTTTATCTTGGCGAAACAGGATCCTGCACCAGCAATACATTCAGTGGCACAGGACTCTGGAGCGATGGTACTAAATGGACTTGTGGCGCACCACCCATCAACACGGATAATGTAACAATAGCGGCAGGTGCCAATGCTACTTTGGATGTTGACTTTACCGTTGCAGGCAGCCTGGTAATGACGGCCACCAGCACACTCACGGTAAACCCAACACGCACATTGACAGTAAGCGGCTCGGCCAACTTTGCCGGCCAGTCGGTCACCTTTAAATCAGACAATACCGGTACGGCTTCCTTAGGCCAGGTAACCGGATCAGTTACAGGCGCCACCAATGTTACCATTGAGCGTTACATACCTAATAATAATTTCCGCAGCTGGCGTTTGCTGAGCGTACCGGTTACCACATCACAAACCATCCGCCAGGCATGGCAGGAAGGGGATGCGAACCCATTACCCAGGCAAAATAACGTGGCTGGTTACGGAACCCAGATCACCGGCGTATTTGGTACGCAGGCAGCAGCCGCAGCAGCAGGATTTGACAGTACATCTGTGCAAGCTGGTATGTTAAGATGGAATGGTGCCAGCTGGAGCAATATCACCAGCACCAACCAGGCCATCAATAACTTTGGTTCTTATTTCTTATATATCCGTGGCGACAGGTCATTAAGTGTAACAGGTATGTCAAACAGTTCCAACGCCACTACACTCCGGACGAACGGAACCATCTTTACCGGTAACGTGGTAAACACAGTAGGAGCAGGTGCTTTTGCCCTTATTCCTAACCGTTATCCATCGGCCATCAACTTTACCGGTTTGCAAAGAGATGCCGGTATCAGCAACCTGTTCTACATCTGGGATAGTAAGAAGCTCAATGGCAGCAGCCTGGGTATGTACCAGACCTTCAGCAATACCAACAGCTTTAACTGTTTGATCAGCGGAGGCAGCTATACACTGGGTCAGCCCAATACCACTATCGAAAGCGGTCAGAGCTTCTTTGTACAAGGTACCAGCGGAGGTAACTTAACCCTGGTAGAAACTGCCAAAGTAAGCGGCGGTGGCAGCCTCGGTTTCAGGCCATCTGCTATCAAATCTAAAATAGACAGCAGGCTGTACAACAACAATGATGAGATGCTGGATGCCAACACGGTGGTATTTGATGCAGCCTACAGCAAGGCCGTTGCAGCAGAAGATGCACCTAAAATGGGCAACCCTGGTGCCAACTTTGCGATAGAGACCGGTAGCAAACTGCTGGCAATAGAAGGAACAACAGCAGTAAAAGAAGGCGATGCCATCCAGTTCCGCATGTGGAATATGGCAGCCGGCAACTACAAACTGGAATTTGCTATGAGCAACCTCAGCTTACCAGCAGGCACTGAAGCCATACTGGAAGACAGCTATACCAAAACCAATACAGTACTGACTACAGGCGCTGCAACCAGTGTAAATTTCACCATCGACGCCAGCACCGCTTCATCAGCAGCCAACAGGTTCAGGATCGTGATCGGCAAAGCCGCCAACAGCAGCAACAAGGCAGGCTTTACCATTGCCCCCAACCCCATTGAAGGCAATACGATGAACCTGTTGTTCAGCCAGCAGGCAGCGGGCAAATACAGTGTACGCATTGTAGCTGCTAATGGCCAGGCAGTAAGCACTTACAGGCTCAACCATGCCGGCGGCAGTGCCAACCAGGTGATCAGCCTGCCAGCGGTAATGGGCAATGGTACTTAC
>Ga0164290_1000399_pt1 | contig 147096 bp, 119 predicted proteins | sample Micstemetagenome_FD_108782 | JGI IMG/M metagenome (GOLD analysis project Ga0164290, IMG submission 108782) | Contaminated culture microbial community from soil near Moab, Utah, USA - Microcoleus steenstrupii SON62 (Illumina Assembly) | ecosystem: Environmental > Terrestrial > Soil > Soil crust...
AGAAACCCCATTCTTAGCATCGCGTCGCTCCTACCTCCTACCTCCTACCTCATACCTCATACCTCATACCTAAAACCCTCTTCCCAGTCGCACCCCTCCCGAATAATTCCGCCTGGCGGCCGCATTGTAAAACCGCCCGCCGAAGGCGTTCAGGTCGTAGCCGAGGCTGTAGGTCTGGTCCAGCAGGTTATCGCCGCTCATGAAGGCGTCGAGGGTCCACCGGCCAAAGTTCCGCCGGAAGCCTAATGTTGCGTTCAACAAGCGTGCAATTTCGCCCTGCACGGTGTTGGCGTCGTTGAGCGCAAAGCGGTCCAGAAACTGATGCGTCAGGTGGGCGTAAAAACCGGGGCTGACTTCCAGATCCAGGCCCGAAACAATGACCTTCGGCGACACCCCCGGAATCCGCTTTCCCGAAAGGTCCGTGGTACCCTGCACAAAATCAGCATACTGGTAGTCCGTCAGGGTCAGGCTGTTCCAGACCCGCGCCAGGCGAATCGTCCGCTGGCTGCTGGGGGCCAGTAGATCGTAGGAAAGCTGCGTTTCCAGGCCCACCTGCCGGGTCCGGCCCGCGTTCAGGAAAAATTCGGCCCCGCCATTGTCCGTCCGCCGGGTAATAGACTCCCGCAGCGCAAACCGGTAGGCCGCCAGGTCCACGCGTAGCCGGTTGAAGAGGGTTCCGCGTAGGCCCAGTTCGGTATTGACGCCCTGTTCCGCCTGCAGGCTGGTATTGAACCGCTGGTCCGAAGGGCGAATTTCGGCCAGGGTTGGGGCGGAATAACCCGTGCTGAGGCTTCCGTAAACGGCGAACTGATCACTGATCGGTTTAAGCAGGGCTACCCGGGGCAGCCAGACCGGCCGAAAGGCCCGCTCCTGCTGGACGACGGGCGGGCGCGTAAACCGGGTGAAGGCGTAGGCAATTTCGTTACGGCTCAGGCCCAGGGTCAGCCGCAGGCCCAGCGGAAGCTGCGTTTCGCTCTGCAGAAAGAGAACCGATTGGGTGGCCCGCAGCTCGTCGTCGTTCTGTAACGTATCGATGGCGCCGGCCCGGTTACCGTAATTGCGGGTCAGGGTGAAGTTATACTGCCATTCGGCCCCGACCGTCAGGACCGTCGGCAGGCTTTGGTTCAGCACCTGGACCTGGGTGGTTGTTCGCCCCCCCACGCCCTGATCGGCGCGCTTTTCGTAATTGGTAATGAAGGGGTTGGCAAAATCGACCAGGGAACCATACAGCACTGTCGTGTTCTGTACCCGCTCGCTGAACCGGTACTGGTGCGATACACCCAGGTAGCCCGTTTTCTGGAAAATACCTGAGCGCTGGTCCAGGCTGCCGGGAATGGTCCGGGTTGCCGGACGGGCCTGGCGCGGATCCGCCCGAAACTGGGCTTCGGTCAGGCCGCCCGGGGTCCGGTAATTCAGGTCCGAATACAGCCCGAGTACCGATACCGACTGGTTCGGATTCAGCCGGAAGGTCGCCATCAGGTTCAGGTTATCGTGCACCATGCTGCTGTTCTGGCGGTAACCGTCGCTCTGCAGGTGGTTGTAATTCAGCGAAATCGCCTGGCTGCCTTTACCGGTCTGCACCGTCCACTGGTGCCCCAGGAGGCCGTATGTACCGGCCAGGGTCCCGATCTCCGCCCGCCCTTGCCCTTCTGGCACGCTAAGCCCCGAGAGCAGCAGGGTGCCCCCCGTTCCGGCCCCGTAGAGGCTACCGGCGGGGCCTTTGATCACCTCCACCCGCCCCAGCGAACGAACGTCGACCGCGTTGAGGTAGGTATTCCCGCCCGCGTCGGTGAGGGGCAGCTCGTTCCAGTACACTTTGACGTTTCGAACGCCGAACGGGGCGCGAAGCGAACTGCCCCGGATGTTGATTCGGTAGCTACCCGGTGAGCGTTCCTCCATCCGTACGCCCGGCAGGGTGTTGAGGGCAGGAACTAGGCTGGGCGTCCCGGCGAAGCGTTGCTGCAGGTCTTTTCGCCCCAGCAGATTGACCGGCGCGGCCGTTTCCAGCAGGCGGCGGTTGCTTTCAAAGGCTTTTACGGTTACTTCGTTCAGCCGGATCGTATCGGTTTCAAGGGCCGATTGGGCGAATAAAGGCAGGGGAAACAGGAACAAATAAATGGCTTTAAATCGCATAGTAAATCCGAATTCGGGCAAAAGTAACCAGATAACCGGGAGCCTGTACCGATTTACTCAGACAAACCCCGGATTCCTATCGCTCTATTGCTTCTGGGCACCAATTCGCTTCAACATGGGCCAGCCCATCGACAGAAATCCGCCCGAGAACGCTCCACTCGTCCAGCATTGCTAATCACATCGCTCAGACTTCATTCCTGAACCGTTAAGGGATTCGGCGAATCCGGCAAAACAAACCGGGCCGGATCCGCCCAGACTACTGATTTCCCCCTATTTACTGGCCTGCTCACCGCAGCGTTTCAGCACGGCTTTCGCGTCTTCCCGTCCCCAGTGCGGGTTCAGCTTGTCCGCCGCCCGGCTTTCCAGTAGTTCCGCGGCTTTGGCGACCATCGCGCAGCCGGCAGCTTTATCCCCGCCGAACATGGGCGGCGTATTGATTTTCACCTGGCCCTGAACCAGGTAGACCCGCGGGTTCTCCGGATTCAGCCTGCCGGCCTCCTGGAGCTTCCGCCCCGCCTGTCCGACAAACTGCGGCCCCCGGCTCATGAAATCGACATTGATCCGGGCCAGGTCATTCAGGGCGCGAAGAACCTGAAGTTCCGACCGGTCGCCGCCCAGGGAATCGGCTTTGGCCGCGAAGCCATCGCTCTTTTCGGCCCAGGAATCGATCCGGGCTTTATCATCGCGGTTTGCCAGCCGCATCGCGCTCATTCCGGCATAGTAATACGGCAGCCACTGATTTTTCTCCACCGTTCCGATCCGCTCGAACTGATTGAGCAAGGCCTGCAGCCCCTCCACCGACCGCGTGGTGTCGTACTGGGCCACGGTCTTTTCCATGGCTTTGGTGTATTTTTCGGACTGACCGAAGGCGAGCGAGGTAAGGAGGAAAAGCGTTGCGAGGGTTGTGATGGTTTTCATGGTTGAATGGTTGAAATGGTTAATGACTGTTGATTAATGACTGATGACTGATGACTGACGACTGTTGACTGTTGACTGATGACTGACGACTTCCCTACTGCCCATTGATGATCTCCTGCCGGCGGTCGATGCCCAGGCTGGTGATGAATCCGAGGAAAATGAACGGGTTATTGGCCGGAACGATCGCTTCCCGGCGGCCGGGATTCGAGCCCGCATACTCGTATCCGAAGACCTGGCGGTTGCCCAGGATGTTGCTGACCGTCAGCACGACTACCGAAAAGGTCTTTTTGATGGTCGGCAGGTACACCAGATTCAGGCCGAGATTGTGGTAGTCGATCGTTCGATCGGCCATGAACTCCGAAGCGGGGCGGTTTGGATTGGCGTAGGGGCGCCCGGAAGCGTAGGTGTAATTCAGGCCCAGGTTCATTTTCAGGGCGGTAAAGAAACGTTTGACTACCACCGAAGCCGTATGCCGGGCCGCAAAGCTCGGTTGGGCCAGCGTGGGGTAGTTCAGGAACTGCCGTTTGGTATCCAGCATCGAATAAGACACCCAGTAATCCACGTTTTTCAGGCTTTTCCGGTCCCGCCAGAACACCTCCAGCCCCCGGGCATAGCCTCTTCCCCCGTTATCCAGCCCGGTCAGGGTCCGGACCAGCCCCGAATACTGTTTATGGAACAGCTCGGTCCGAAAGGTCCGATCCGCCGTCAGACGCTGGAAACTCAGGATGTAATGGTCCGCAGCAGTATAATCCAGCCGGTTATTCTGGAGCAGAAACGGCCGATCCGGTTTCTGGTAAAACCGCCCGTAGGAGGCCGAAAGCAGGCCCTGTTCGCCCAGCGAGTAACCCAGAGCCAGCCGTGGAGCCAGGTTGCCCTGCCGCAGCAGGGTCGACTGTTCGGCCCGTAGCCCAAGCCGGGCCGAAAGACGGTCGGTCAGGTAGGTTTCGACCTCGGCAAACTGGGCCGTGTAATGGTCCGTGAACCGGTGCTGGTTCCGGGCTTCCCGGACAAACTGGTATTCCGAACCCACAAACAGGCGCGTCCGGTCCAGCACGTTCCTGGAGAATACGGTTCGAACCTGCCCGAGGGTCGATGCATCGGTGACAGCCATGCTCGAATCGCCCCGCAGGCCGTTTTCAACTTTCAGCCCAATCGTTGTCCGGTCCTGGTTTCGGCCGTAGGAAGCCCCCACCTGAAGCCGCCAGCCGTTTTTAAGGGCCTGTCGGTAAGTGACATTGCTATACAGGTTCCGGTTCGCCAGGCCGATCTGGTTGGTGAGCCCTTCAAAATCCAGATTCCCGCGATTCAGACCCATGGAACTGTACCCTCCGTTCACAAAAGCCTTCAGGACCCCGCCGGTTTTCGTTTTCCGCCGCAGAAACGCATTGCCGTCCCAGAACCGGGGGCTTTGGGTAAAGCGGATCGTTCCCGGCTCGATCGCCCGGTACAGACTCAGGTTGGTGTGCATCAGCCCTCCACCAACAACCGTATTCCCGTCCCCGACCAGTTGCTGGGCCGTAGCACTCACCAGGATGGGCGACACCATGAATTCGGCACTGCTTCGGCCCGGGACGTCCTCGGTCTCCAGCATCACCGCCGACGAAAGGGCCTGGCCGTACTGGGCAGAATACCCGCCGGTCGAAAAGAACGTCCCTTTGAAGGTACCGGGGGCGAACCGGCTCCGCGACGACAGGTTGGAAGGACTGCTGTAGGTAAAGTTGTTGACCTGGAGTCCGTCGATGAAAACCTTCGTTTCGGTACCCGTCCCGCCCCGCACGAACAGATCCCCGCTCTCGCCCACCGCCTGGGCACCGGGCAGGGTCCGTAGGGCGGAATGGATGTTCCCGTCCGTAGCCGTGGTCTGAATTTCCCGGACGTTCAGGGTCGTGTACTTGTTCCGGTCGCTGAGGTCAAACAGGCGGGGGCGAACCACTACATCGTTCAGCTGGACGGATTTGGTCGTAAAGGCCACATTGACCCGAACAGCCTTACCCGCCTCCAGCACCAGGGGCACCGTAACCTCGACAAAGCCGTCGAGTTTGGCCACCAGCCGGAAGGTCCCGGTTTCTTCCGTGTCGAACCGAAACTCGCCCCGGGCATCGGTGGTCGCTCCGTCGTAGGTATCGGCCAAGGTTAGGCTGACGCCCGCCAGGGGACGAATGCCGTTGTAGGTTGCCTTGCCGGTTACCGTTGTTTTCGGCTGGGCGAAGCTGTCGAGAGGCCGCCACAGCAGGGCAGTCAGGATAATGAGCAGGGAAAAAATCAGGCGAGTTTGCATGGGTCAACGCGGCTTGGATGTCGATCGTTGACCCAATATTCGGGCAGCCTCTCGCCGTCTGCAAGGGGGTGGGATGCTCAGCAAAGCGTAAGGGACAAATGTGCGTTTTTTGGGATGAAACGCACATTTTGGGACGAACGGGAACCTAGGCTAACTGCCGCATCCGCCTGTCGAAGGCCTCCAGGTAGCTCCGGGAAACCGGAATCTGCCGCTCCGATCCACTCATGGTCAGCTGGTAACCGCGGGCATTGCCCTCCACCTGCTGCACCGCCTTGAGGTTGACGATAAAGGCCCGGTGGCAGCGGAAAACCTGGGGATGTTCGGCCAGGGCCGTCTCCATTTCTTTGAGCGTACTCCGCAGGGTCGTTTGCTGCGGAAACATAAAGTTGAGGTAATGAATTTCCACGTAATTCGCCGTCGACTCAAGGTAAAGGAGCTGATTGGGGAGCAGGCTGAGTCGCTCTTTGCCGGAACTGGCTACCAGGTCGATGACGGCCGGCATTTCCGCTTCGGTAAGGTCCGCAGCGGGCTGGTGCAGCTGGTCGATTCGCTCGTTGGCCGTCCGGGCGTGTTCAAGGTAGCGCTTGAGCCGACGCCGCTCCATAATCAGCACCCCCAGGGTAATCGGGAAAAAGCCGACCAGGGTCACATAGGCATACATTACCCAAAACGAAGGTCGCCCTTCCCCAATCAGGTAGAGGATACTCTGGTTGGCGAGACTGATACACAGGAGCACAAATAACGTATGCAGCAGGTGCCGCCCGATTGTCCACTGTTCCTCGTCGTAAACCCGGGGAAGGATCTTCGGAACCAGCCAGTTAGCTACCAGCGTAGCCAGAACACAACCCAAGCCCAGGAGAAAAAGGATACCGACCTGGGGCCAATCCGAAGGGCGGCCAATCCAGAAGAACAAGAACAGGAATACGTAAAGCCCACCCTGCAAGGATAAAACTCCCTGGTTTCGAAAACTGAAATCTTCCGCCAGCGGCCGCTTTAGCCAGCGGCGAACGGTATCCATCATACAAGCCAATCAAGCATGTTCTGGCCGCAATATACGGCAGATAACCCGAACCCTAGCGGAGTAGGGAAACCGGACTCAGATAGCCAGGGCCGGGCCGCTGGCAACCGATTCGCGAAACGCACGCAGGCTGCGGAGGTAAAAAATCAGGCCCAGCAGGCTTCCCAGGGCACTGACCAGGGCCAAGGAGTAGGTTATGGCGGACTCATCGCCAAAGAGGTAGTCCGTACAAAGCGCCACTAGCGTCGGGCCCACGCCCAGTGCAATCAGGTTGAGAATCAGGAAATAAACCGCCGAGGCAAACGCCCGCGCCTGGTTAGGCATCATTTCCTGGATAGCCGCCGAAGCCGCGCCGAGCGGAAAAGCGCAGAAAAAGCAGGGGACAATCAGGACCAGCGCCACCAGCCTAGGATCGTTCAGTAGCGGGAAGAAGGCCGTCAGCAGAATAGCCGAGGAGGCAATCACCCCGACCCGCAGCTTGCCGTCCGTGTACCCTTTCCGGGTCAGCCAGTCGGCCGTCCGGCCCCCGGTGATGATGCCCGCCGTCGAGAAAACGGTCACCAGGGAGCCATAGAGCAGCCCTGCCTGGCCGGTCGACCAGCCGAAGGTTCGGACAAAAAACGTAGGCACCCAGGAAGAGGCCGCGTAGGAAACCATGGAGACAAAGGTGATGCCCAGCGTTACGCCCAGAAAGGCGGCTTTCTTCTGGCCGATGAGGGCCATGGCCTCCCGGAATTGCAGCTGGCTGGCCGTTCCGTCGGCCGTCCGCATCAGCCCCGTCCGGGCCGGCTCGCGCACCGTCAGCCGAATCAGCAGGCTGATCAGCAGGCCCGGAAAACCAATGTAGAAGAACAAAAGCTGCCAGGAGAACACTTCCCCAATTAGCGGCAGGTCTACCCGCTGCGGTTGCCCACCCATGCTGATCAGAGCCGCCCCGATCAGGACCGCCAGCCCAGCGCCCAGAAATATTCCCGCCGAGTAGACGCTGATGGCGGTGGCCAGCTTTTCTTTCGGGAAGTAGTCGCTCAGCATCGAATAGGCCGCCGGAGAGAGCGTGGCCTCCCCAACCCCAACGCCGATGCGGGCCAGGAAGAACTGTCCGTAGGTGTTGACCGCCCCGCAGGCGGCCGTCATCAGGCTCCAGACGGAAATTCCCAGCACGATGATGTTCCGCCGGTTGCCCCGGTCGGCCCAGCGACCAATCGGCACGCCCAGCAGCGTGTAAAACAAGGCAAAGCTGAGGCCCATCAGCAGGCTGACCTCCGTATCGCTCAGGCCCATGTCCCGCTTGATCGGCCCGACCAGCAGGCTCAGAATCTGGCGGTCGATAAAAGAGGAAACGTAGGCCAGCATAAGCATACTGACAACGTACCAGGGATAACGCAGGGAACGGGCGGGCGTAGGTTGCATGGCCAACAGCTTGGATGTGAAGCCTAATATTACCTTTTTTCAAGAATAATTTGCACGGTATCCCTTAACTTCCCCACAATGGCCCCTGCGTTGGCACGAATAACAGAAAGTTAACCTCGCTTTTTTGGTAGAAGCGCCCGGCAGGCTCACTTTTACCGCGTATATACCTACCCCCACATGCGCTTACGTTTACTCCTCCTCTTGGTGGCGGCTCTGCCCCTGCGTGCTCAATCGCTGCGGGGCGTCACCCTGGACGCCGATCGGGGCATACCCGTAACCGGAGCAACCATTCGGGTTCTGCCCGGTCCGCTGGGAACCCTGACCGACCACCAGGGCCGCTTTTCCCTGGCCGGCCTATCGCCCGGGAGCTACCAGCTGCTGGTGACTTCCGTCGGCTACGGAGCCTGGCAGCAGCCGGTTCTGATCGGAAAGACTGAAGCCGAGGCTCTTACCATACGGCTCCGCACGGAGGCGGTCCAGTTGAACCAGCAGACGGTGGTTACCGCTGCCCGAACCGAGACGGAAGAATTCAAGCAGCCTGAATTTACCACCGTCCTCAACCGCCGGGAACTGGATCGGCGCGTGCCCCGGACCGTCCCGGAAGCGCTTCTCGGCGCCACCGGCGTCTGGCTGCAGAAAACCAACCATGGCGGTGGCTCCCCGTTTGTGCGGGGCCTCACGGGCCAGCAAACCCTGCTGCTGGTCGATGGCATCCGCCTCAACAACGCCACCTTTCGCTCCGGCCCGAATCAATACCTGAACACCCTCGACCCGCAGCTCCTGGACCGGCTGGAAGTGGTCCGCAGCAGCGGATCGGTCCTTTACGGCAGCGATGCCCTGGGCGGGGTGATCCAGGTTCTCTCCAAAACGCCGGAATTCCGCGACCAGGGAGGCTGGAGCGGCAATGTATTCGGTAAGGTCATCACTTCGGGCATGGAATACAGCGGCCGCACGGAACTGGGCTACCAATCGAACCGGCTGGCCCTACTCGGCGGCTTTGCGTACCGGAAATTCGGGGATCTGCGGGCGGGAAAAGGGCTGGGATTGCAGCGCCCGACGGGCTACAGCCAGCTTTCGGGTGATCTGAAAGCCAGGCTTCGCATCGGCAGCCGCTACGTGCTGACGGCCGCCTACCAGGATCTGGAACAGGACAGCGTCCCGGTTTACCACAAGGTGAAACTGGAAAATTTCCGCTATAACCAGTTTGATCCGCAACGGCGTCTGCTGGCCTACGCCCGGCTGGAAGGCTATGTCGGGCAGCGGTACCTCCGCTCCTGGCAGCTGACGGCCTCCCGACAGCGGATGGTCGAAGGACGCCAAAGCCAGAAAAATGGCTCGCCGACGGCGGTGTACGAACGGGACGAAACCACCACCCACGGCCTGACGCTCCAGGCCCAGTCCGAACTCGCTTCCTTCTGGCAGGCGCAGTCGGGCCTGGAATGGTACCATGACCGCGTCGGCAGCACGCGCCAGGACCAGAACCGGACCACCGGCCAGGCCGTCGATAAACGGGGCTTGTACCCCGACGGCGCCAGCCAGACCAGCCTGGCCCTCTACAGCAATCACACCCTCAGCTGGAACCGCCTGACCGCCACCCTGGGCAGTCGGTATAGCAGCTACCGCATCTCCATACCCGAAAAAACGCTCGGGGAAGCCACCATCCGGCCCTCGGCCCTGGTGGGCAATATCGGGCTTTCGTTCGCCCTGCACCCGAACCTGCGGCTGGTGGGAACGCTGCAGTCGGCTTTTCGGGCGCCGAACATCGATGATATGGGGACGCTCGGTATTGTCGATTTCCGGTATGAGGTCCCGAACGCCAACCTCAAACCTGAGCGGGGCTTCAATAAAGAACTGGGTCTCAAACTCCGGACCAGCCGATTTTCGGCCTCCCTCCTGGCTTACCACAACCGGCTGACCAATTTCATCAACCGGGTCCGGGCGGGACGGGATTCGCTGCAGGGGTATCCGGTGTTTCTGAAGCAAAACACGGCAACGGCCTTTATCCGGGGTCTGGAAGCCGAAGCCGAATGGGCCCTGGCTCCGAACTGGCTTGCTTATGGCAGTCTGGTGTACACCTACGGACAGAACACCACCGCCAATGAACCGTTCCGGCGCATTCCGCCCCTCAATGGTCGCCTCGGGCTCACCTACCAGCCGACCAACCAGGCCTGGATCCGCCTGGAAAGCCTGCTGGCCGGCGCCCAGACCCGACTGGCCAGGGGCGACCAGGACGATAACCGCATTCCCAAAGGCGGCACCCCGGGCTGGGAAATCATCAGCCTCAGCGGCGGCTACCGCTGGAAACAGCTGAGCCTGACGGCCGAACTCCACAACCTCTTCGACAAAGCCTACCGCACCCATGGTTCCGGCGTCGACGGCATGGGCCGGAGCGCCGCCTTGGCGGTGCGGATGGATTTTTAGCAACTAACCAGGAAGCCTAATGGCGAAGCAGCATCCGATTGCTCGAACAGTTAGCCTATATTCCCTTCAGCCTCATTTTGGTGACGGCTTATAACGAATTTGCCCTGCGGGCGTTCCGCTTCAGTGCCCTGGATTACCTGCTCAAACCGCTGAGTATTCCCCACCTGGTGGAAGCCGTTCGAAAAGCAGAAAAGCGTCAGCGCATCGACCAGCGTCAGCTGGACCTGCTGCGACACCAGCTCAAAGAAGGACACTATCCCTCTAAAATTGCCGTGCCGTTTCAGTCGGGGGTCGTCTTTGTCGAGTTAAAAGAGCTTGTCTACTGCGAAGCCGATAGCAACTACACCAAACTTTTCCTGAGCAACGGAAAAAATTATCTGCTCTCCCGAACCTTGCGGGAAGTGCAGGAAGTCCTGGAGGAGCGAAATTTCTTGCGGGTGCATCGTCAGTACCTCATCAACCTCGACCACATAAAAATGTATCACAAAGGAGACGGCTCCTATCTGGTCATGAGCGGCGATGTTTCCATTCCCGTGGCAAAAAATCAGAAGGATCGCCTGGTGCAGAAATTCGGTTGGCTTTAAGGTAGGGCTTTAATGCCCATTCTGGCCCGGGCGGCTGGTCGACCGGGCCGAAGTTAAAGAGCATAGGCTCCCTTGAAACCGTTTGATCAGCCTTAAGTTACTGCAAGCTGCTTCAGCTCCGTCCGTGCCTGCCGGGTCGGCGGCAACCGGGCTTGTGATGATACCCCCGTCTGGCCTTATCCAAAAAAAAGCAGCCAGACTTCTCTGGCTGCTTTTTTTTGGATAAGCAGATGGCCTCAGGCGCCTACTTTCTGGCGGATCAGGTTCAGAGCCGCACCGGCCTTAAACCACTCGATCTGCGTTTCGTTGTAGGTATGGTTTGCCAGGAATTCGTGGGTCGTGCCGTCGGCATGGTTCAACCGGATCGTCAGCGGCTTGCCTGGGGCAAACTCGGTCAGGCCCAGGATATCGATGCGGTCATCTTCGCGAATATCGTCGTAATCGTCCGGATCGGCAAAAGTCAGCCCCAGCATCCCCTGCTTTTTCAGGTTGGTTTCGTGGATACAGGCGAAGGATTTCACCAGAATCGCCCGAACACCCAGGTGACGCGGCTCCATGGCGGCATGTTCCCGGGAGGAACCTTCGCCGTAGTTCTCGTCGCCAACGACCACCGAGCCGACACCCGCCGCCTTATAGGCGCGCTGCACGGTCGGTACTTCCGCGTACTCACCCGTGAGCTGGTTCTTGACGCTGTTGGTCTTTTCGTTGAAGAAGTTGACGGCCCCGATCAGCATGTTGTTCGAGATGTTGTCGAGGTGACCGCGGTACTTCAGCCACGGACCGGCCATGGAGATGTGGTCGGTCGTACACTTGCCTTTCGCCTTGATCAGCAGCGGCAGGCCCAGCAGGTCGGTACCTTCCCAGGCAGGGAACGGATCCAGCAGTTGCAGACGGTCCGAGGTCGGGCTGACGATCACCTGAACACCACTGCCGTCTTCGGCGGGAGCCTGGTAACCGGCATCTTCCACGGCGAAACCGTTAACCGGCAATTCGATGCCCCGGGGCTCGTCAAGTTTCACGGCTTCCCCGTTTTCGTTGGTCAGCGTATCGGTCATCGGGTTGAAGGTCAGGCTGCCGGCGATGGCAAAGGCCGTGACGATTTCCGGTGAGGCCACGAAGGCGTGGGTAGACGCCAGACCGTCATTCCGCTTGGCGAAGTTCCGGTTGAAGGAGGTGATGATCGAGTTTTTCCGGTTCGGATCGTCGATGTGCCGGGCCCACTGCCCGATACAGGGTCCGCAGGCGTTGGCCAGCACGACACCGCCGATCTGCTCGAAGGTATTCAGCAGGCCGTCGCGCTCCGTCGTGAACCGTACCAGCTCCGAACCCGGCGTTACGGTATATTCCGACTTGGTTTTCAGGTTCTTCGTCACTGCCTGCTCGGCCACCGACGCGGCGCGGGTGATGTCCTCGTAGGACGAGTTTGTGCAGGAACCGATCAGCCCGACGTCCAGTTTCTCCGGCCAGTTGTTCTCGCGGACGGCCTGGGCGAACTTCGACAGCGGCCAGGCCAGGTCCGGGGTGTAGGGACCGTTGATGTGCGGTTCCAGCTCCGAAAGGTTAATTTCGATCAGCTGGTCGAAATACGTAGCCGGATCGGCGTACACTTCGTCGTCCGAACGCAGGTGGGCAGCTACCGCATTGGCGGCCTCGGCGATGTCAGCCCGCTCCGTGCTTTCCAGGTAGGCAGCCATCTTCTCGTCATAGGCGAAAATTGAGGTCGTAGCCCCGATTTCGGCACCCATGTTACAGATCGTAGCCTTACCCGTGCAGGACAGGCTTTCGGCGCCTTCCCCGAAATATTCAACGATGCAGCCCGTACCCCCTTTAACGGTCAGGATACCGGCCACCCGCAGGATGACGTCCTTGGCTGAAGCCCAGCCCGACAGGCTACCGGTCAGCTTCACCCCGATCAGTTTCGGCATTTTCAGCTCCCAGGGAAGACCCGCCATCACGTCGCAGGCATCCGCCCCACCGACGCCGATAGCGATCATGCCCAGACCACCCGCGTTCGGCGTGTGTGAGTCCGTTCCGATCATCATCCCACCCGGCAACGCGTAGTTTTCCAGCACTACCTGGTGAATGATCCCGGCGCCCGGCTTCCAGAAACCGATACCGTATTTATTGGAGACCGAGGCCAGGAAGTCGTATACTTCTTTGTTTTTGCTGTTGGCGTTGGCCAGATCCTGGGAGGCTCCGACTTCCGCCTGGATGAGGTGGTCACAGTGAACCGTTGAGGGAACGGCAACCTGCGGCCGACCGGCCTGCATGAACTGCAGCAGGGCCATCTGGGCCGTTGCATCCTGCATGGCCACCCGGTCCGGAGCAAAATCTACATAATCCCGCCCCCGGGTGAACGCCTTTTCCGCCTTACCGGCGTGCAGGTGTGCGTATAAAATTTTCTCCGACAGGGTGAGCGGGCGACCCACGGCCTGACGGGCAGCTTCAACACGCTCGCCTAAGTTGGCGTAAACGCGCTGAATCATGTTTAAATCGAATGCCATAGAAAGAAGGGATTAATCGAAATGGGTACAATACTTAGGAATAACGGCCGGCAGGGCACCCGTCCGCCGGATAAAGCGCCCCAGCAACGGGCCAAAATTAGGGGATTTTCGCTCGAAAATAAAATAACGCCCGATTTAACTTGGTAAATTGAAATGGATCGATATCTTATGGGTTGCCGCGGGCATTTGCCCTGCCGAATCGCTCCGGCAGATTCCGGAAATTTTACGCTTTGTCCGGTAAAGTCAGTCCGGGTTGGCAATCGGAGTATTCCCCTGAATCTGCGCCAGGTTACGAACGTTCACCGCGGACAAACTGTTACCTTTTAGCGCCGGTTTCCGTCTTATACCATAATCTGAACCCGCTTCTATTTGCATTTGTGGGTTCTTTTGCGCCTATCTTTGGCGCTTTGATCGGTACGGAACCGGTTCCTTTGACAACCTAATCTGAACAACGCATGTCCAAAAACCTGGTGATCGTGGAGTCGCCCGCTAAGGCGAAAACCATTGAAGGCTATCTGGGTAAGGATTTCACGGTGAAGTCGAGTTTCGGCCACGTTCGCGATTTGCCGAAAGACGATATGGCCATCGACGTTCAGAACGGCTTCCGGCCGGTCTACGAAATCTCGCCCGACAAGCGTCAGGTTATTAATGAATTAAAGAAATTAGCGAAGGAGGCCGAGGAGGTTTGGCTGGCGACGGACGATGACCGCGAAGGGGAAGCCATTTCCTGGCACCTGAAAGAAGCCCTGGGCCTGAAAGACGATACCAAACGGATTGTCTTCCGGGAAATTACCAAAAACGCCATTCTGAACGCCATTCAGTCGCCCCGGCTCATCGACGTGGACCTGGTTAACGCCCAGCAGGCCCGGCGCATCCTCGACCGGCTCGTTGGTTTTGAGCTTTCCCCGGTCCTCTGGCGGAAAATCAGAGCCGGTGGCGCGGCGCTCTCGGCTGGCCGGGTCCAATCGGTGGCCGTCCGCCTGATCGTCGAACGCGAGCGGGAAATTGAACGGCACCAGGCCAAATCCAGCTATAAGGTTACCGCCCAGTTCATCGTCGACGGCGGCAAGATTCTGTCGGCCGAACTGCCCAAGAGCTTTGCCAAGGCCGATGAAGCCCGGGCCTTTCTGGAGCGCTGCCGGGAAGCGATCTTTACGATCAAGAATCTGGAGACCAAACCGGCCAAGAAATCACCGGCTCCGCCGTTTACCACCTCGACCCTGCAGCAGGAAGCGTCCCGGAAACTGTCGTTTTCGGTTTCCCAGACGATGACCCTGGCTCAGAAACTGTACGAGGCCGGGAAGATCTCCTACATGCGGACGGACTCGACGAATCTGTCTCAGGAAGCCATTGGCAAGGCCAAGGCCGCCATCGAGAGCGAATTCGGCGATAAGTACGTGCATACCCGCCAGTACAAAACCAAGTCGGATTCGGCCCAGGAAGCCCACGAGGCCATTCGTCCGACCGATTTTGGAACCAAAAAAGGCAGCAACGACCGCAACGAACAGCGGCTGTACGAACTCATCTGGAAACGGGCCATTGCCTCCCAGATGGCCGACGCCCAGCTGGAACGCACTACCGCCACCATCGGCATTTCCACCACGCCTGAGGAGCTGATCGCCCAGGGCGAAGTCATTCGCTTCGACGGCTTTCTGAAGGTGTACCTGGAATCGAAGGACGATGCCGAGGACGACGAAGAAAGCAAAGGCATGCTGCCTCCGCTGGCTATCGGCCAAACGCTGAACCTCGACGCCATGAAGGCGACCGAAAAGTTTTCCCGTCCGGCCCCGCGGTATACGGAAGCAAGCCTGGTGAAGAAACTGGAGGAAATGGGCATCGGCCGACCGTCGACCTATGCGCCGACCATCTCCACCATCATCAAGCGGGAGTATGTCGTCAAGCAGGACAAACCGGGCCTGGAACGGGAATTCCTGGAGTTTACGCTCAAAGCCCGGCAGATTTCCGAAAAGAAAGGCAAAGAGACCTACGGTTCCGAAAAGGCTAAGCTCTTCCCGACCAATACCGGGATCGTCGTCAACGATTTTCTGGTTGAATTTTTCCCGGACATCGTCGACTATAAGTTTACGGCCACGGTCGAAAAAGACTTTGACGAAATCGCCGGCGGCAAGCTGGAGTGGCAGGACATGATCCGGAACTTCTACGGAGGTTTCCACGCCAAGGTAACCGACGTGGCCGGATCGACCGTCAGCCTGAAGCAGTCGGCCGGCGTGCGCGAACTCGGTAATGACCCACGTTCGGGCAAGAAAGTATCGGCCCGGATGGGTAAGTACGGGGCCTACGTGCAGATTGGTGAAGCGACCGACGAGGAAAAGCCCCAGTACGCCAACCTCCGCAAGGACCAGCTGATCGAAACCGTCACCCTGGACGAAGCCCTGGACCTCTTTTCCCTGCCACGGGAAGTTGGTTTCTTCGAAGACCAGCCCATGGTAATCGGAATCGGCAAGTTTGGGCCCTACGTCAGGCACGCGGAAAAATACGTTTCGCTGACCCGGGAGGATGACCCTTACACCATTTCAGCCGAACGGGCCATCGAACTGATCCGGCAGAAACGGGCGGAAACCGCCGGTGAAGCCCTGGGAGAGTTTGAAGGACTACCGGTAACGACCGGAAAAGGAAAGTTTGGGCCTTACGTCAAACATGCCGACAAGTATGTTTCCCTGCCGAAGGGTGAGAACGCGGCGACCCTGACCCTGGAGCGGGCCATTGAGCTGATCCGGCAGAAACGGGAGACCGAGACCAATAAATACATCAAGGAATTCCCCGAGAATGCGAACGTGAAGGTGGTCAAGGGCATGTACGGTCCGTACATCGCCGTCGGCAAACGAAACGTGAAGATTCCGAAGGATACCGATCCGGCAACGCTCACGCTGCAGCAGTGTCTGGAACTGGCGGGTGAAACGACCGAACCGAAAGCGGCTCCCGCGGCAGCCAAAAAACCGGCCGCGAAAAAGGCGGTCGCCAAGAAGAAATAAACTAACGATTACCGCTTAGGCGCGGAGGTTTCAGGAAGTACGACCCCAGTACCGGCTGCAAATCCTCCGCGCTTTTGTTGTTTTTATGCCCATGAAAAAGCTCGTAGTGCTATCGGGTGCCGGTATCAGCGCGGAAAGCGGTATTCGCACCTTTCGGGATTCCAATGGTCTGTGGGAAGAGTACCGCATCGAGGACGTCGCCACCCCGGAGGCCTGGCAGCGCAACCCTGACCTGGTGCTGGAATTCTACAATCAGCGGCGGAAGCAGGCCCTGAGCGTGGAACCCAACGACGGACACCGGGCCCTGGTGCGGCTGGAAGAACAGTACGAGGTCACCATTATTACGCAGAACGTCGATAACCTCCACGAAAAGGCTGGCTCCGCGAACGTGCTGCACTTGCACGGGGAATTGTTCAAAGCCCGCAGCACGGTGGACGAAAACCTGGTCTACGACCTGGAAGGCTGGGAACTGAAGCGGGGCGACCTTTGCGAGAAAGGCTCCCAGTTGCGGCCCCATATCGTCTGGTTCGGGGAGATGGTACCCATGATCGAGCCCGCCATGGAAATTGCCGCAACCGCTGATATTTTCATCGTCGTGGGCACTTCGCTGGCCGTTTACCCGGCGGCAGGGCTCCTTAACTTCGTGGAGGCGCACGTACCCATTTACGTGGTCGACCCGAACATTCCAGACATCCGGGTTCGAAAGAACATCACCTTTATCGCCGAGCCGGCCACCACGGGCCTAACGCGCCTGGCCGACCAGCTGCTGACGGAGGCGGACTGAGAAAAACCTTGGATTTCGGGCGAAACCCCGTAGTTTCGCGCCAAAATCATTTAACCGCTCCACGGTGCGGTTCCCGGTCGCATGCAACTCCTCGACGGAAAATATCTCTCCCAGCAAATCAAGCAGGAAATCGCGGCAGAAGTCGCGCAGATTCGTGAAGCAGGCGGAAAAATTCCGCATCTCGTCGCCATTCTGGTCGGCAACAACGGGGCCAGTGAAACCTACGTGGCGTCCAAGATGAAAAACTGCGAGGAGGTCGGCATGCAGTCGACCCTGATCCGCTTCGATCCGAGCGTTACCGAGGCGGAACTGCTGGCAAAGGTGCAGGAAGTGAACGATAATCCAGACATGGACGGTCTGATCGTCCAGCTTCCCCTCCCCGACCATATTTCGGCCGATAAGGTCATGGAAACCATTCACCCGGCCAAGGACGTCGATGGCTTCCACCCCATCAACATTGGCCGGATGGCCAAAGGGCTGCCTGCCTACGTTTCGGCCACTCCCCAAGGCGTCCTGGAAATGCTGGTGCGGTACCAGATCGAAACGGCCGGGAAACACTGCGTTGTCGTCGGCCGCAGCCAGATCGTCGGGCTTCCGATGAGCATTCTAATGCAGCGCAACACCTACCCGGGAAACTGCACCGTCACCCTAACGCACAGCCGCACCCGAAACCTGGCCGAAATATGCCGCACCGCCGATATTCTGGTCGCAGCCCTCGGTAAACCGGAATTCGTCACGGCCGATATGGTCAAGGAAGGCGCCGTGGTGATCGACGTAGGGCTGACCCGCGTTTCTGACCCCAGCAAAAAGAGCGGCTTTGCCCTGAAAGGCGACGTAAAGTTCGACGAAGTGGCCCCGAAAACCAGCTTCATCACCCCCGTTCCCGGCGGCGTCGGCCTGATGACCATCTGCTCGCTGATGCAGAATACCCTGAAGGCGGCGAGGAAGGAAATTTATTCAGTTTAAAGTTTATGGTTTATAGTTTATAGTTGCTTCGCCATGGGATGTTGATCGGGGCGAAGCAACTATAAACTATAAACTATAAACTTTAAACCACTTTCAGAACCCAATATCAATCACCAGCGGCTGGAAGTCAAACTGGCCGGTCCGGACGTTGTACGTACTGCGGACACCGACTTCCAGGCTCTGTCCCAGCCGGAGGGGGTTGAACACAAAGGTCAGGTCCGCCCCGACGGTATGTTCCTGGCCGGTGACGGTTCGCAGGGTGTTATTTCGCTGCGGCACCCGGCTTTCGCCCCTCGCAAGGTCGGTAAATACCATGCTTTTGACCCGCTGGATGTACAGCCAGCGCCCCAGCGTCCAGTGCGGGTTTAGCAGGGGCAGGTGGTATTCGGCTCCCCCAATCCATAATTTATCGAAGGCGATGTAGGGTGCACCTCGTGGGTACAGAACCGCGGGAGCAAAACGGTACAGCTGGGCCCGGGCTGAAAGACCCAATTGCTGCTGGTAGGCACCCCGGAAACGGATGGTATGGTGTTTACCGATACCGGGCACGAAAACACCCGCGTTGACCGCCGCCAGTTCGCCCCGAAAGCGTCCATTGAAGGGCGTATTGCGGAAGGACCCACTCAGCGCCAGCCCCCAGCGCGGAGCCACATCCCGTCTGGCTTGCCGGAGCAGCAGGCTGTAACTGGCCGAGTAATTCATGAAGCCCAGCGAACCATTGGTAATTTCACCAAAGGAAGCCCGGGGCAGGTCATAGCCGGCAACGGTCGTGTAACCGACAAAGGCCCCCAGCGACATATTCTGCTGAAACCGGGAGCGCGTTAGCCGCAGGGGCAGACGAACGCCCGCCGTGACCCGATTGGCCATCCAGTTGTCGCTGCGGAGCGAATCCAGCGGGGTAGCCCGGTCGATGTAAACCGAGGATCGCCGCTGCCCGCCGGAAACCGTGAAATCGATGATCGGATACCAGGCGCGCAGGCTCAGGTTGGCGAAATAGCCGCTGGTACGCTCGTTAGCGTCGAAGGTATACCCACCCGACAGCAGCGTCGTTCCCAGCAGATCCTGGGATTCAAGACCTACCTGCAGCTGTTGCCCATTGGAATTCAGCAACGGCCCCCAGCTGTAGATATTCAGGGAATTGGTCAGGCGGTTATAGGGTTGAGTTTCCAGCCGGGACAATGGGCCCAGCGTATCCAGCCGAATACCGGGTTCCCGCTTCAGCAACGGCCCAAAGTACCGGGTTTCATCGGCCCGGACACGTTCAATGGGCGTCCAGCGACTGCGGTCCAGGGGTGCCGTAACAATGCGGTGGCCATCGGCGGTGAAGTCGTGGAAGGCAAGTTGGGTACCTTCGGGAGAAACCGCCGCGTGGTAGGCGCCGAGCGGACGGGAAGTGACCTGAAAGCGTTCGCCGGTTTCGGTATGAACGGCATATACGTTATCGATGCCCGAGCGGGCTGAATTATAAAACACCCACTCCTGCCAGGGCTGGGGATGGCTGATGTTTTCGTTGGAAGGCGCCAGCAGGGTCTGCCGTTCACCGGTCTCGGAATCAATCCGGAGCAGCGCTTTGCCGGCGGCGTTTAGCCGAACCACGGCAAATTGCCGGTTATCGGCCATCCAGCGCGGGTGCTGGAAAAATTCCCCCGCCTCGCCGGGCAGCGTCCGCAGCTCCCTCCCGTCGCTGGCCTGCAGGACCACCAGTCTCGTCCGCCCATCCTCATCGTTCCGAACGGCGATCAGGCGGGAACCATCCGGCGAGATCGACGCCAGGGCGTACCGCTTCCGATAAGTCAGACGTATAACCTTACCCGTTGCCAGATCCAGGACCTTGATATCCGAATATACCCGCTGCCCCCAGCGCGGATCCGGCGTAAATTCCGTCCAGACTACCTTGCCCGCGGCTGCCGTCACCAGCTCCGGATTATTAAAGAGCCCCAGCTGATGGACCCGTCGTTCCTTCCCTCCGCTGAGCAGGACCCATTGCGTAATATCACCCAGGCCCGACTTTAGGGCCAGTACCGTCTGGGCATCGACAAATTGCGGATAGCGGTAATTCGTAAAGCTCCGGTTCCGGCTTGTAGCCAGCGGTGATGCTGCCGTAATCGCCAGTTCCCGCTGTTCCTGCTGCCATTTTTCGGTTAGTTCATCCAGCGTCTGCCGGTACAGTTGTTCCACCCGCAGACCGGTGGTTTTTCGGAGGGCATGCGAAAACGAGAACGGATACAGCGGAAAGCGGTAATAGCGGTTCAAAACCTCACCCCAGACTTCGGGACCCGCCTGCCGCTTTAGCCGCGTGGTCAGGAAATAGCCTAATACATAATGATCGGGCACGTTGTCGCGGAACGAGCCGCCCACCGCCTTGGGATAAGAATACCGTCGCCCGGCCAGCAGATTAGCCCGAAAACCAAGATCGAACTCCGGAATCCGGCCCCGTCCACCCTGGGAGAGAACCGTTTCGGCGCCGACGGCATCGCCCTCCCAGAACCAGTTCGGCACGCCCAGCGTCAGCCCGGACAGGGGCCCGTAGCCGAAAACACGGTAAACCAGGCCCGAAAAACCGGTCAGGGCTTTTTCGTACTGTACCACATGGCGGTACTCATGAATGGCCAGCAGATCCAGCCAGTTCAGCGTACCGGATAGAAAGGGATCCTGGGTAGGGCTGGTGAAGAATTCGCTCCGCCGGGGTAGCAGGGTAACAAAGCCGTTGCTGATCGTGGTCTGGTTCTGCAGCAGAACCGGCAGCAGGCGGGGGCGACGGCCCAGACCGCGGCTGACAGGTTCGTAGACCTGCTCCAGCCGGGACAGCGTGCGCCGCGCTACCGAGTCTGCACCCTGGGGATAAATTAAGCGGAAGTGGTCACTACGAAGCTGGTACCAGCGCAGCGAGGCCGGGTTTTGCTCCGCATTTCCCAAAAACTGAGCGTTGACGGTACTGGTAAAAACGAGGCAGATGACCCAACCAAAAAAGTAACGCATAGATCGTATAATGCCCGTACGGTGGGCTGGACAAACTTGCCGGAAACTTACAAAAGCAGCCCCAATAGCTCAGCAACCGCAAGGATATATTTTAGCGAACCATTATTTTTGGGTGATTTGTGTCACCTGGTGGTACATTTATGTCAAATTAAAGTAAATTCCGTCCAGCAATCCCGCTCGCATTACTCAAGCTTTTCAGGTATGATATCGGATAGACCATTCTTGATCCTGGTCGCGGACGATGATGAAGAAGATCGGCTGTTGATTGAGGAAGCCTTTGTCCAGAACGGGCTATTTGGGCATACGCATTTTGTCGAGGACGGCGAAGACGCGATAGCGTTCCTGAAGAATTGCCTGTGCAAGGGGGAAACCTTACCCTCGTTGATAATGCTCGACGTCAATATGCCCCGGAAGAGCGGTCTGGAAACCCTGCAGGTCATACGGGCCACGCCGAAGCTGAAACACCTGCCGGTGCTGATGATGACCTCCTCTCGTAGGGAAATCGAGCATTCTTATGACCTTGGAGCCAATTCCTACCTGGTCAAGCCCGTATTGTTCAATGATTTAATTCAGATGCTGGGTGAAGTGACGGCGTATTGGCGTGACACCGTTAGCCTGCCTACTGACCTGGCTGATTAAGGACAGCCAGAGCGTGCCCAGAGCGGTTACCCCCGCAAAAAACGGTAGAAGCGCGAGGCCTGAAAGCGCATTTCCCGCCAAACCCGACGATGCCATAGCCCCTTGCCAGTATAATACCGGTGAACCACATTCTTATAGCCGCCCTGGAAATGCAGCGACAGCATATTGATCAGGCAGTCCTGCTGACGATTGTAACAAACCGGATGCCCTTCCAGCATCCAGATGCGTTTCCGGCCGCGCTGGGTTTCGAATTCCTCAATATCGTAGTTCGTCCCCATACCGATATTATGGTCGAAGGTGGATCCGTCCAGACAGCGCGATAAGTTGGTAATCTGGCTGCTGTATCGCTCGTAAAACAGGTACAGGGCGGTCATATCAGAAACGCCGACGGCATCCCGAATTTCCTGTTTTTGCTGAAGTACCCCTTCCAGCCGGGCCGTTCCTTCCGGCGTGGTATACAGTTCCAGCAGAAACTGGCAGAACAGGTTGATTCCCTCCCAGGTCCAGTACGAGGAATGACCGGAGGCCGACTGGACCCAGCGGTGATCGACGCCAATATTGAAGGCCGCCATACAGGTATTCCCCAGCCCGATGCGTCGCGCATGACGCGACAGCTCCGCGTAGACCATAACGTCGGAATCGGCCACAAATACCGAGCGGTAATCCCATTCCCGCATCAACGCCCGGATCAGGAACCAGCGCAGAAAACAGAACAGCTCGTAGTCGTAATGATTGGTGGAATGGTGCCGGTAGGCCTTAATGAACGCCTGTGCGTCAGGGTCTTTCAGGCGGTCGATCAGGTGATGGAAGACCTGGGTATAATGCTGATTATGCTCGTCGCCGATGAGATGGATCGGGCTCTGGGGATTGGCGTGCTGGGCCTGAGCGAGCGTAAAGGACAGGTAGGGGCTGTCCTGCTGGTGGACAAACAGCATGGGAATGCCCGCCTGGGTTTGTACTTCTACTACCTTGCCATTTCTGGCCGCAGACCCAACGTCCGATAAAAGTAGTTCCATAAATGGTGTACGGTGGTTATGCTTGCGAATTCAGACTGCCGGATATGATTAAATGAACAATTTCACATAAATATCCCGCTATTTTTGTCTGACAAGTATGCCGCAAGATAAAAAAATAACTTTCCGTACACCATGATGAATGCTTTTTTTACACCAACGGCAAAAAAATTAATACCAGTTTAACGGTTAGAGGTACTGGGATAAAAACCGAATGAGTCGTTCGACCTTTTCGGTATAGGGCGGGTAGATGAATTTCATGGTTCCGAACTGCCGCCGCATCACCCCCCGGGCATTGGAAAACTCCTGAAAACCGAAGAATCCGTTGGATTTTCCCAGTCCGCTGTTGTTGACACCTCCAAAGGGCAGCTCGGGATTGCCGAACTGGAGTAAGACGTCGTTGATGACGGTATCGCCCGCCGAAGTCCGCTCCAGAAAATACCGGATATTGGCCTCGTTCCGGCTATTGATGTACAACGCCAGCGGCTTTTCCCGGCTATTGACCATCTGAATCACTTCCTCGGAATCCCGGTACGGGACGATGGGCAATAACGGACCGAAGATCTCTTCCTGCATAACTTTCATGGAATCGGTGACGCCTTCCAGGACGGTTGGCTCCATAAACTGTTCCGATTCGATCGTTCGCCCACCGTGCGAGACCCGCGCCCCTTTCTGAACTGCATCATCGAGCAGAGCTTTGACCCGCTGAAAATGCCGCTGGTTGACAATCCGGGCGTAACTGGCCGAATGCTCGACACCCCGGCCTTCGGGATCGTACATGCGCCGGACGGCTGCCTGGTAGGCCTGAACGAAGCCATCCTTGACGCGTTCGTGGACCAGCACATAGTCCGGGGCGATGCAGGTCTGGCCGTTGTTGATGGACTTGCCCCAGGCTACTTTTTCGGCCGTTGTCGCCAGGTCCGCCGTTTCATCCACGATGCAGGGTGACTTTCCGCCCAGTTCTAGCGTCACCGAAGCCAGGTGCTTGGCAGCAGCAGTCATCACCACTTTCCCCACGGCCGGGCTGCCGGTGAAAAAGATATGGTTAAAGGGTAAGTCCAGCAGGGCCTGGGCGACCGAGGCATCTCCTTCCACCACGGCTACCTCCTCAGGGGGAAACAGCGCCTCCACCAGTTTCCGGACCTGGGCAGCGGTATGAGGCGTCAGCTCCGAGGGCTTGATGATGGCGACATTGCCCGCCGCAATGGCTGACACCAGCGGTTTGACAGCCAGGGCAAAAGGATAATTCCAGGGCGAAATGATCAGCGTGTTTCCTTTGGGTTCATAGACAATCTGGCTGGTTGTGCCCACCAGACTCAGGCTGGTTGGTACCCGCTGCGGACGCATCCACTGCTTCAGGTGCCGGATCGTGTGTTTGATTTCCCCGCTCAGCGCGTACACCTCGCCCAGCAATGCCTCCGCCCCCGGCTTTCGAAAATCGGCGTACATCGCTCCTTTGATCTCTTCCAGGTGATCCATGACGTAGGCGCGCAGGCGTTTCAGCTTGCCGATGCGCTCCTCCGCCGAGGTCCGGGCAATCAGGGGGGCGTGCCGACGCTGGGCTTCGAATAACGAGCTTAAATCAGTCTGGAGCTGGGGATCAGCAGTTTGGGTAGTCATGTTCGGGCAGATAGAACCGTGGTTTGTGATAAAAATACAAAAATCCAGCTACCGAATGCAAAATCTGCCTGGGTGCCCTTGTGTATTATCCTGCTTTTACTAATATTTTTGTCAAAATCCTCCTCCATGAGTATCGTCAGCAATAACATAAAATACCTGCGCCGTCTGAATGGATTAACCCAGGAACAGTTTGCCCGCCGGATTGGCATCAAACGGTCGCTGCTTGGGGCCTACGAAGAAGCGCGCGCGAACCCGAACCTGGATAATCTGATGGCCATTGCCCGGGCCTTCCACACGACGGTTGACAATCTGCTGAAGCAGGACCTGCGTAAAATTCGGGAAACGCCGGATCTGAGTCTGCCCCTCGACGGTAAAGCGGAATCCCTGGGGGGCGTTCCCTCACCCCTGGGTAAGGACATCGCTGAGCCTGAACCGCCGAAACCGTTGGCGGCGGTCCTCGACCACTTTTACCACGGCCCGGCCGAACGTAGCCCGGCCGAACGCGGCCCGGCTGAACGCGCACACATTGAAACCCGAAGCCGGGTAGAGATTCCGGTGGAGCGGCCCAATTTGCTGCCCGAACGAAACGGTCAGGACCGTGCTTCGTCCATTCGCCTGGTTGCCCAGCGCATTATGCCGAGACCGATCAGCCACCGCGACGGCATCGGCGCTATACCGTACGCTTCACCCGCCCCGAGCACGCCGCCTGCCTTCAACAATCGCTACGAAAGCACGCCGGCCTACAGTCCGGCAGTCCCTCCCGCCGAGGAAGTGCGCAGCCAGGCGGCCATTCAGCTCGTCCGGCACAGCCAATGGGCCGAGTATCAGACCCGCTACCAGCAGCTCGATTTCCTCAACCGCCTGCCGACCTTCCAGCTCCCCCTGCTGCCACCCGGCCACTACCGGGCCTTTGAAGCGGGTGAGGATTTCACCCTGCCCGGGGCGCTGCTCATCGGCCAGTTCGTGCGCAACTGGTACGAGATTGCCGACGGCCGTCAGTATGTTTTATTAATGCATCAGGGCTTGCAGTGCCGGCGCGTGTTTAACCAGGTTAAAACGAAAGGTACGCTCCTGCTGACAGCCGACCAACCGGTGGTCCCCAGCCGGGAAGTGCCGATCCGGGATGTGCTGGAAGTCTGGGAAGTGAAGGGTTTCTTTAGCCAGCAGTTACCGGAACCGGCTCCGTCATTGGACCGGGTACGCAGCCTCGTGGATGATCTGCGGTTCGAACTGGAGCGCATGAAAAGCTGAGCACGCAGGTCCCGGCTGGCGCAAAGCGATCAAAAGGCTTTGCGCCCGCTTGTTTTATGGCTCCTCGCGAAGGCGCCGAAGGGTTTTCCGGAGCCGGTCCAGCGCACCATCGCCGGCATCGACCGCAGTTTTGCCCCATTCGAACCAGTTCTCCTCCCCCAGGTTCAGGAAAAGGCCATCCCGACGGGGCGGCCGCGTGACGGCTTCTTCGGCAAGATACTCAATGGCATACACGGTTTCCATCAGGTTGCGTAGGTCTTCCCAGGGCAGGATTCTCGACCCTTTCCGGCCCTGCTGGTCCGTCTCCAGCCTGATGTCCCGGTTTTTGAAGGAAGCCACTAACTGCAGATTCAGCGTCTGGCCCCGCTCCTGTTCGACCACATTCAGTTCAAACGGCCGCTCCTTGCCTCCGGCCTCGTAGCAGGCCTGCATCAGCTCCTGGGCGAGGTACTGCCAATCGGCCCGGGGCGAGGGTCGACCGGACTCTTCCTCCGAGCCGGGGCGACGCACCATGAGCAGGAAATAATCATCCGTATCCTGGAGGGATTGCTCGTTAAAAGGCTTCAGCCGCAGCCGGTTCAGGTGATTGTCCAGCGGCCCACGCCAGGCTTCGGGCAAGGTCCCTGCCCAGGAAAAATCATCCTGCAGGGTAAAGCCTTCGCCCACGATCTCCTCTTCGTCGAGTTCTTCCCGGTCGGTATAGGTAATGGAAAAGTCGATCGCCAGTTCCTCGCCCATCGTTAGCACCAGGGTGTAATAATGCGCGTAGGGCGGCGGGACGACCATGGCCGTCTGGTACCGAATTTCGAGGGTTAATGCCTGGTCCGTCATGCAGCTGAATCGGTAAGTGTAAGAAACTTATGAATGATTGAGTAAGCTCTGGACAACCGCCCTGCGGTTTACTTTCCCCGTCGCGGTTACAGGAAATACCGGCAGCAACTCGAATTGTTTGGGTACGGCGTAAGGTCCCAGTTCGTTCCGCAGGTGGGCGCGGAGCTGCTCCAGGAGCAAGGCATCCGGTCGAACACCCTCCAACACCAGCGCCAGACGCTGACCCAGAACCGGGTCCGGGAGCCCTACCACCAGCAGTCGCGCCGATATACCCTGGCGGGCCAAAAAGTCGGCTACCACCGCCTCCACCCGTTCGGGCTGGATCTTGACCCCACCGCTGTTAATGACCCAATCCGCCCGTCCAAGCAAGCGAAAGCGGCGCTTATCGACCAGTTCCACTATATCGTTGGTCTGTACCCACTCACCGTTGGTGGCAACCGACCGAATAGCCAGACAGGAGCGCTCGTCGAGCGCGACTTCGACCCCATCTAACACCGTTAACCAGTCAGTTGCTTCCGGTCCGTTCAGGGGTCGAATGGCGATATGGGAGACGGTTTCGGTCATGCCGTAGGTGCTGTAAATCGGGGCGTTAACGGCCGAAAGGGCTTTTTCCAGGGCCGGATCAACCGCGGCGCCCCCCACCAGAATGGTTTTCATTCGGTTGAGAATCGGGATGGCTCCCTCTCCCCGATTAATCAGGGTTCTGATTTGTAACGGTACGAAAGCGGCAAACTCGAAAACGGCACTTTCCGGTGGTAAATCAAGAAATGGGTCGGACCTGGGCTCGACAATAGTCAGTCGAAGTCCGAGTTCAAGGCCCCGCACGAGCATCATGGTTCCGGCGATGTAGTCGATGCCCAGACAGACCAGTGCCCGGTCACCGGCAACCAGGCCAAAGGTCCGGCCCGTCAGCTGGGCGCTGGCCTGCATCTGCCGTCGGGTCAGGGTAATGGGCTTGGGCGTGCCGGTGGAGCCGGAGGTGTGCAGCACAAAGGCATCCTGCCCGGCCACCCAGGCCCGGCAGAACGCCAGCGCCTTTTCCTCGTAAGCCGTTCGGGCAGCCGGAAAGCTGGCCGGCTGCCGGGCGTCGAGGGTCAGATAGGCCTTATCGTCCACGCCGCTGGCTAGTTAGGAAAATACCCGAATACGGCCGGCGGCCAGATCCACCGAGGTGTTATAGGTCTGCAGCGGCCGCGTCGCCGGACCATTCAGGACCCGCCCACCGGCGTCGAAATTCGACTGGTGATTCGGGCAGTAGAACCGGTTGTTACCGGCCTGGTAGACCAGCTGCGTGCCCTCGTGGGTGCAACTGGCCGACACGGCCAGAAAGGTGTCATTCTGCGTCCGGGCCACGATCACCCCGCTCTGGTACACATACCCGCCCTTGCTGCGCAGGTTGGCGTTGCGGTTCTCGTTCAGATCCAGCGTAAAATCGACCGGTCCACCGGGCGTCACGGCCTCAGCCTCGTTACAACCGGCCAGGCAGCGGCTGAGCAGGATCATACTGAAGCTGATACCGACCTGTTTAAAAAAGGTCTGGCGGTCGATGGTTTCCGGGGCTTTTTCCATTTAGGTTGGGTTGAAGCGCGTAAATTAACGGACTTTCCACGATTTTTGTACGCCCAAACGAACCTGAACGGGTTCGGCCCAGTTTCGTACACATGGAAAACGAGTTCCAGAATCCCATCTCCGCCGATAAGGTGACCGACAAACCCGGTTTGCTGGAATACGCCCATTCCGCCGGCGGGGCCATTATTCGGCCCGAGGACAAAGGCAAGATCAAAGGGCGCGCGGTGGTCGCCATGCGGGAACAGACGGACCTTCAATTGGCCCAGCTGTACCGCCAGATGCAGCTCCTTGCCGAACAGGCGACAACCATCCGCAACCGGGTTGAAGTCTCCGAGCGCATCTATTCCGCCCAGATGAACTTCGAGCCCATCATCGGCCATACCTACCACCTGTACGAGCGAAACGACGGCACCGACCTCCTGTCGATGATCGGTCCCTCTGAATGGGGCCGTCGCTTCCCCTTCCGCCGCTGCGTCGCCACGGTTCGCATGATGGCGGATCATACGTGGGATGTGACGTATCATGATACCGAGTTTACCATGGATTGAAGGATTGAGGGATTGAAGGACTTTAGACACCTCAATCCTTCAATCCTTCAATCCCTCAATCCCTCAATCCCTGATTATATGCAATCCAACTACCCCTGGGAAACCATCAAGGAGTACCGCGAGATTTTATTTCAGTATTACGACGGCATCGCCAAGATCAGCATTAACCGCCCGGAAAAACACAATGCATTTACGCCCTTGACGGTCAAGGAAATGAGTGAAGCCATGGAGCTGGCCCGGCAGGATCAGCGCGTGGGGGTGGTCATTCTCACTGGCGAAGGGGGCCGGGCGTTCTGCAGCGGCGGCGACCAGTCGGTGCGGGGCCATGGCGGCTATGTCGGCGAAGACCAGGTGCCGCGCCTGAACGTGCTGGACCTGCAGATGCAGATTCGCCGGATACCCAAACCGGTCGTTGCCATGGTAGCCGGCTGGGCCATCGGTGGCGGGCACGTCCTGCACGTGGTCTGTGACCTGTCCATCGCGGCCGAAAACTCGCGCTTTGGTCAGACGGGCCCGAAAGTAGGCAGCTTCGACGGCGGTTTTGGTGCCTCCTACCTGGCCCGTATCGTCGGGCAGAAGAAAGCCCGGGAAATTTGGTACCTCTGTGATCAGTACGATGCGCAGGAAGCCCTGGACATGGGCCTGGTCAATAAGGTCGTTCCCCTGGACAAGCTGGAAGAAACGACCATCGCCTGGTGCCGGAAGATGCTGGAAAAAAGCCCCATTGCCCTGCGCATGCTGAAGGCGTCCTTCAACGCCGAACTCGACGGACAGGCGGGCATCCAGCAACTGGCCGGTGATGCCACGCTGCTGTATTATCTCTCCGAAGAAGCCAAGGAAGGAAAAAATGCCTTTCTGGAGAAGCGCCAGCCGGACTTCCAGCAGTTCCCCAAATTTCCCTGACCGACTTAGAGCGAAGATGAGCGGTGTACGGCGGTCATCAGCGCGTCGTCGCTCATCACCCGCTCGAAGGTCCAGCCCGCCACGGGTTCATCGTCCTGCCGGACGTACAGCGCTGCCCCAATCGCCGTTGCCTGCGGTAGCTGGGAGGTATAAACCTGTTTACCCGGAAATTCATTGGCCAGCAACTGCATGAAGATCCCGTTGCGGGCAAAACCGCCGTCCACGTAAAGCGTCGGCACGCCCGAGTCGGCCAGCCGAACCGATACCGCCAGCATCCGGATCAGTTCCACCAGCAGCTGGTGATAGGCTTCCTCCGCGGATTGGAACGCGGAAAGGTCCCAGTCGCCGGTCGGATGTTCCGGGTAAGGGCCGGTGCCCGCCATGCAGGCCGAAAGAAAAGCCGGCAGGCTGCGTTCGGCCAGGGATTTAATCAGTTCGGGCCGGTACGATACGCTTTTGTAAAAATCAGCCGCCTGGTTGAAATGCGCCGCGATCCGGGCCACCTGGTGGTCATGCTCACGGCCCAGAAAAATGCGCGAAGCTTTAATGAGCGCCCCGCCAACGGTCAGGTACGAAAGGCAATCCTGCCGGAGCTCCCCATCGGTGAGCGGCTCCCGGGCAAATGGATTCAGGACGATCGTCCAGGTGCCCGTGGACAGTACCATGAACTCCCCCGGGCAGCGCGAAAGGTAGGCCATGATTACCGATGAGCTGTCGTGCAACCCGCCCCCGAACGAAAGTGCGCCCTGCCGGGAGGTTACCGGCTGGCCCGTAACCGGCGCCAGCTTCGGTTCAATGCCTTCCAGTCTGACCCAGTCGTGGTAGTCGTGCTTTTCGTAATCCCAGAGGGTAGTGTGGCAGCCGATGGAGGTGTAGTCACTGCTCATCTGCCCCGAAAGCAGGTAGGCAATGTACTGGGGCAGATGAAGGGACCTATGGATCTGGTCGAAAACTTCCGGCCTCCGGTATTTCAACCAATACAATTGCAGGCCCGAATTGAGCATGCCCATGGGCGGCGAGCAGGTTTGCCGGGCCAGGACCAGCGGCTCTCCGTAGGTCGCATAAAAGCGTTCGGCCAGATCGGCCGGATAGGGCTTCAGGTAGGAATACAGGGGCGTCAGCGGCTTGCCCTGCGCATCCAGGTGCACAAAACTGGCTCCGTAAGCCGCCGTATTGACGGCCCCCAGCCGCACATCGGCCCGGGTGCGGAGCTGCTGCCATTGTTCCAGCACCCAGTCCGTCAGCAGCGCCAGGTCATCGCAGGGAAAACCGTCCTCGTCGGTGGTTTCGGGCAAGGTTTCGCTAATCTCTTCAACAGCCCGGTATTGCTCGTCAAAAAGCAGCAGTTTCTTGTTGGTTCGACCAATGTCGAAAATGGCAGTCAGCATCCTGCAATCTTGAAAAAAAACAGCAGCTGTGCAATCAGAACGGCAAATTCCGCCTAAGTCGATTAAGGCGCGTAGGTGTAGATCCGAACCAGGCCTTTTTCCTCATAGTTGAGCCGATCATTGGGCCGAAGGTGGCGGATGCGGTCCGGAACGGGCCAGTTCGGCTCCCGCTCTTCGTTCTGGGCGTCGACCAGGATTACTTTGGAGGCGTTTCGGATGCGCTGGGGATCCAGGTCCGTCGGGTATTTCAGCGGAAAGAAGTTCCGGGCCGCGGCGGCCTTGCGCATGGCTTCCCTGGGAACCAGCCGAAAAGCCTCGGGCTGGAAGTAGTAAAGCGCGTTGATTTCGAAATGGTCGGGATAAAAATAAACGATCGTCCCGGGCGTCTGCTCCCGGCGGAGCGTCTCGGCAACGTATTGCATGTCCCAGTGGCGGTCGTAGACGGGCGTGTAGCCCAGCCCAACTGCCAGTAGGGCGCCGGCCAGCAACGGCTCCGCCCGCAGGCGTAGTTCCGCGGCGAGCCGCTGCAGCGACAGGGCCGTCAGGACGTAGCAGGCCGGGGTCGTATGCATCAGGAAACGGTCGAGGTACATGGGCATGGCCAGGTAGGAAACGGCCAGTTTTCCCAGCCAAACGCCGGGAAAAACGGCCAGCAGAAACCATTCAACCCAGCTCGGGGTACGGCCGCGGCGGATAGAGTACCCATAAACGCCTACGATCAGCACCAGCATGCCCAGACCGACGGCCGTGGAATTGGCTACGTCGACCAGCGGCGCCATCAGTTCCTGAGCGGTCTGCGGGGCGGTCAGCCAGCTGGTTTTGTGGGTCAGGTTGTACTTCATGTTGTACAAAAAGAAGTACGATAACGGCAGAAATCCGACGGCCATCCAGAAGGCGCCGCGGATCGACACCCGCTGCAGACTGTCGGGCAGGCCAGGCATTAGCCAGCAGGCGGCCAGCTGCAGCAACACCAGCTCGGTGCCGAAATAATGCAGATAAGGCGTAAGCGCCGCCGGTACAACCCAGCGGGCCAAAGTACGTCCGGAAACCTCGCCCCGGCGAGCGGATTCCACCACATCGACAAAACCATCCAGGCTCCAAATGGCCGCAAACACCAGCAGGGCGTAAACCCGGGTCTCCTGGGCGTAGTGCATCTGCATGTTGGAGAGGATGAACAGCAGGGCGGCCGTCAGCCCGATCTTCCAGCCGAAGACCCGACCGGCAAAGCGGTTCAGCATCAGCACGGCCAGCGTACTAAAGACCAGCGACAGCATCCGGACCGAGAGGGCGGATATGCCAAATAGGGCCATCCAGTAATGCAGCAGGAGAATATACAGGGGCGGATGCCGCTCATAGCGTAGCGTCATCATGCCGTCCCAGGCCGGATACTGGGCATAATAAACGGAAAACTGTTCGTCGATGGCCAGCGGGTAACGGTCCAGCCAGGGTAATTTGGAAAGGAGCTGAACCAGGACCAGGCCGGGAATGATCCAGCGTTGGTAGGTAGGAACAGCAGTGGCAAGGGATGCAGGACGTTGAGCGGTAAGCATACGGTACGGTGGTCAGTGGGTGGCGACCCGCTTTTGCCAGAAATTCGCAAAAACAGGGCCATTGTCCGCATGTTACAAAAAAATGTTCATGCAAACCACCGTCGTATTCAGCCCCTCAGCGGGCGCGTACCATCATCGGCTGCTGTGGCACTTTTAGCCGGGCTACGCGGATGCCGGAAAGCCGGGGGCGGCGGGCCAGGTAGTCGGCCAGCGGTTCATCCGTCACCATCACCCGACCGTGGTCCGAGGAGGCATGCAGCAGATGAACCCGGCCGTTCTGCCAGGTTGCCAGCCCGACATGCTTCATGTCCAGTCCGGGGCGGGCGGCGGTGAGCATGACGATGTCGCCTTCCTGCAGGCGGCTTTCGAGGGTACGAACCTGTTTGGACGGCACAAACCAGAACGATTGCCGGCTGATCCGCTCCTGGACCTGGCTGATCTGCTGGTGGGTCGCCGGATCGCTAAGCTTGGGGTATTTGGCGGCGCTGGCGGTCATGTAGTAGACCGGCTTGGACACCTGAAGCCCGCCGATTTCACGGGTTATGTCCTGAACCAATCCTTTTCGTTCGTTATCAAACAGCCATTCGGAGAAGTAATGAAGCCGGCTGGCGTAGCCCTCGATCCGGCCGTTGCGGTAGCGGAGGTGGGTCAGGTACCGCCGGAAAACCTCCTCGTAGCGGGCGTCTGTCCCGCCATTCCCAACCTCCTGCCGGGTCAGCGTCAGCGCCAGCACCGTTTCCAGGTAAGTGGTGCAGTCAAATTCCTGCAGATTCACGACCAGTTGCTCCAGCTCGCCGCCTTCGAGGGTGTGGGCCACGTAGGGTTTTCCGAGGAACGCTTTGCCGATACTGACGGCCTGCTGGGCGGGCGCACCGTCCGATAATTGCATGATCGGCAGCATACCGGCAGCCGCGGACGACCGCTGGGCCGTTTCCTGACCAAACGAAAGCTGTGAAACCAATGAACCAACAAGCAGGCAGATATATATTCGCTTCATCCCCATCATACAACTAACCAAACGAACGAAAATACAACAGCCGCAGGAGATTCCCACGGCTGTTTCGGCATTTTGCTATTTATTTCCTCAGAAAATGAAGCCCCGGCCTAGGCCCGGACATCGTCTCGGTCCTCCACCCGCAGCGACAACAGGCCAGCCAGGATCATGGAAACGCCCCCCAGCAGCAGGGCATAGATCGGTTCTCCGCCAAAGAGCGACTTCACCAGAAAACCCAGCAGCGCCGCCGCTACGATCTGGGGAATGACGATGAAAAAGTTAAACACGCCCATGTAATACCCCATTTTGTTGGCGGGCAGGGCGCCGGCCAGCATGGCGTAGGGCATGGAGAGAATACTGGCCCAGGCAATACCCACACCCACCATAGAGCCCAGCAGTAAGGACGGATTCTGGATGAAATACACCGAAATCAGGCCCAGCCCGCCGCAGCAGAGACAGATCAGGTGGGTCATGCGCCGACTGGTCCGCTGCGCCAGCACCGGCAGCGCAAACGCCACCAGGGCCGAAATGCCGCTATAGGCCCCGAAACAAATGCCGACCCAGTCCGCTCCGTCGTTGTAGGCTCGGGAGGTCGGGTCCGTCGTGCCGTAAATGTGGCTGGTCACCCCCGCCGTGGTGTAAATCCACATGGCAAATAGGGCGAACCAGGAGAAAAACTGGACCACCGCCAGCTGTTTCATGGTGGTCGGCATGTTCTCCAGGTCGTTGACAATCTGAACGAAGCTGTTGTCGGAAGTTCCCCGGCGCTGAAGCGCCCCGCTGAGGGCGAACAAGAGCCCCACCAGCAACAGCCCGCCTGAAAAAATGTACAATTCCTTGTTCAGATCCTGCGTAGACAACCAGAACGAAAACGCCGCGCCGACTAGGGCCATAATCAGCCCATTCCGGATCTGCCGCTTCGCTACGGCCTCGTGGATTGCGACGCCCGAATGCCCAACGTTCTGAACAGATTCCTCGGCATGGTCCTCGAACCGGCTGAGTTCTTCCGGTGAATACTCTTTGGAAGTCAGGACGGTCCAGAGAACCGCCAGCAAAAAGACGGCCCCGCCCAGGTAGAACGACCATTTGACCGAGTCCGGGATCACGCCCGCCGGGGCTTCGTTCGATACGCCAAACCAGTTGGTCAGCACGTACGGCAGCGAAGAGGCCACGACAGCGCCAATCCCAATGAAAAAGCTCTGCATGGCAAAGCCGGTCGTGCGCTGCTCCGACGGCAGGTTATCGCCCACAAACGCCCGAAACGGCTCCATGGAGATGTTAATCGAGGCATCCATGAGCCAGAGCGTTAGGGCCGCCACCCAAAGGGCCGGGGAGTTCGGCATGAAAAACAGGGCAGCCGTCGCCAGGATCGCCCCGGCCAGAAAATAAGGCCTACGGCGGCCCAGGCGGGTCCAGGTCCGGTCGCTGAAATACCCGATGATGGGCTGCACGATCAGGCCCGTTAGCGGAGCCGCCACCCAGAGAATGGGAATATCGTCGATATTCGCCCCGAGCGTTTCAAAAATCCGGCTGACGTTCGCGTTCTGGAGCGCAAAGCCGAACTGGATGCCCAGGAAGCCGAAGCTCATGTTCCAGATCTGCCCGAAGGACAGCAGCGGCTTACGGACTAAAGTGGTGGTTGCCATGGTGGTCAGGAGTTTACGGGCTTAATTTCCATTACCAGCACACCCAGCGGCGGCAGTTCGACCGGCACCGGAGCCCCGGCTGCAACCGTCCGCTTTGTTTTCGTGCGGAAAATATCGGTAAACGTGTACGGTTTGGTGTTCTCGAGCTTCATGGCCTGCCAGGCTTCCGCCGGAATACGGACGCTGGTCCGGGCGGCTTTCTCCCGGTCGAAATTACAGACAATCAGCAGTTTCTGCCCGTCCGCGTGCCGCAGGTAACTGAACAGCCGCTGGCTGTCGTAACCCGCGCTCTGGCCGTCTTTGTTGACGTATTGCAGATCGTAGAAGCCCCCGGTTCGAATGGCCTCCGAGCTGTTGACCAGCTGGTTGAGTTGCTGGTAGAATTTACGAAGGGCTTTCTGATCCTCCGTCAGCTTCCCGCCGTCAAACTTGCCGCCGTTTGTCCAGGCCTGGAATTCCGGTACGCACCAGTAATCGAAGATGGTCGTCCGGCCGTCGTCTCCCTGAAAACCCTCGGCCTGGGTCGGGTTCACGCCGACTTCCTGCCCAAAGTAAATCATCAGCGGCCCCGTATGCAGGGTCGCCGAGAGCGTCATGGCCGGTACCGCCGTCCAGGGATTTCCCGCAAAAAACCGGCTGGCAATCCGCTGTTCGTCGTGGTTTTCCAGGAACCGCAGCATGTGGTTAGCGAAATCACCCGATTCCTGCTGCCAGACGCGGGTGATGTCCTCCACGCTCCCCTTCCCTTCCATCAGGCGCCGGACGGCATCGTAAAGGCCAACTTTATCGTAGAGGTAATCGAACTTCCCGGTGAAGATGTAATTCCGGTACTGCTGCGGATTGTAGATCTCCGCGATGAAGATGATCCCGGGATGGGCGGCTTTCACCTGCGGGATGGCCCAGGCCCAGAATTCGACCGGTACCATTTCGGCCATATCGCAGCGGAAACCGTCGACCCCTTTCCCGGCCCAGTACAGCAGGATATCGCGCATTTTGGTCCAGGTCGACGGAACAGGCTCAAAGTAGGTCTTCCGGCCGTTCTGGTAATCGACCCCGTAATTGAGCTTAATGGTTTCGAACCAGTCGTTGATGTCCGGCTGGGCGCTAAAGACGTCGTTTCCCGTCGCTTTGGCGGGATTTTCGGTATAGGCCCCTCCCACCGGTACGGGTAGATGAACCCCTTCCGGGACCCGAAACGGCTCGGCGAGGTAATAAAAATTGTTCTGGGCATCAAAGGCCAGGTCGGTCCGGTCGCCCCCGCCCAAATCCTGTACCCCGGCCGGTTTGGCGTCGGAATGGTACTGCCGGGCAACGTGGTTCGGGATAAAGTCAATGATGACTTTCAGGCCGTTGGCGTGTGAGCGGCTGACCAGCGCCTCGAACTCGGCCATCCGGCGGCTGACGTCCGTGGCCAGATCCGGGTTAACGTCGTAATAGTCCTTGATGGCGTAGGGAGAGCCCGCCCGGCCTTTGACGACTGCCGGATGGTCGGGCCGGATGCCGTAGGACGAGTAATCGGTCATGAGAGCGTGCTCAATGACACCCGTGTACCACACGTGGGAGATGCCAAATTTTTTCAGTTCGCGCAGGGCTTTGTCGGTGATATCGTTGAATTTACCGCCCCCGTTTTCGTCGCGGCTTCCCCAGACTTTGTTCGTGGTTTGACGATTCCCAAAAAGCCGGGTAAAAATCTGGTAGATAACGAGTTTGTCAGAAGCTTGCGCGTTGGTTTCGGCCATCAGATAGAGCGATTTGGGTTGGGGAAAACGGGCAGCGGCACCCAGCAGACCAGCCGCCGCAAGGCCGGCGGTAAAGGATCGGCGGTTCATAAAGTTCGGTTTCGTTTCTATGTTCATCAATGGGTCGTCAAAAAGCAAAAGTAAGGAGACCGCGCTTAAAAACGACGGAACCCCGATAGGCCGGTGCGTCTGCACACTAAGATTCTTTCCGCGACGCTACGGTTTTGTTGCCAAAAAGGCATGATCAATGCCTTATTTGTTCATACCAGCACGCTTTTTCCGTTACTTTGTCGAATCGGTTACCGGGGTAACCCCTGGCTGCCTGACTCAACGCATTCCATGAACCGTTTGCTTCTCCTACTTTTTGTGCTGGGCCTGGGTTTCGCTGGCTGTCATTCCCGGCCATCGGAAGCGGAAGAAGGGGCCGCCTGGGCAACGGACACCTTGTGGTGGGTTCCGTACCGGCTGGCGGATATTCCCTTTAGAGCCAGGCCATTTCTGCCCGGCGAGGCGGTGGGTACGCTGCCCGGAGACGACCTGAGCGAAGCCTCCGGCCTGGCCGCCTCCCGGGTCAATCCGGGTTATCTCTGGTCGGTGGAGGATTCCGGTAATGCCGGCGAAATTCAATTGCTGCATCCGAACGGTACAATCGTCGGCCATTACCGGCTGGAAGGCATTGGGAACCGGGATTGGGAAGAACTGGCCATTGGGCCCGGCCCCGTACCGGGCCAATCTTACCTGTACCTGGGCGATATCGGGGACAACGGGCTGCGTCACCCGGAAAAACGCATTTACCGATTCCCGGAACCCCGGTTGGCGGATCGTCCGCAACCGGTTCGCGAACGGATCTCCCGCATCGAAACGATTCGCCTGACGCTGCCGGATGGCCCCAAAAATTCGGAAGCTTTTCTGGTAGACCCACTAAGCGGCGATCTGTACCTGTTTTCAAAGGAAGCCCGGACAGTTGCCTACCGGGCCCGATCCCCGCTCCCGACCGACCGTCCCGTTTCCATGAACCGGATCATGGCCATGCCGTTTCATAAACTGACGGCCGCCAGCATTTCTCCGTCGGGGGATGAGATCCTGCTCCGAACTTATACCCAATTGTTCTACTTCAAACGGAAACCCGGGCAAACGGTCCGTCAGGCTCTCTGGCTAAAGCCGGTCAAGGTGGCCGTAGCCGACGAACCCCAGGGGGAAGCCGTCGCCTGGGCCCTGGATGGCTCCGGCTATTTCACCCTCAGCGAAAAGCCCAATTCGCCGCCGCAGCACCTTTATTTTTACCAGCGCCGGAATCTCTCTCCTCCAGCGGTTCTACCGTAGACTATTGTCAGCCGCAGCCCCAGGTCAGCGGGAAGCGGTAGGTTTCCATTCGGCCCGGGAGCCATCCATGGCGCACTGGTAGCGAAGCACTTCGATCACCTGGGCACCGGTACCATCGGCCCGAATCAGCCAGACGGGTCGTTTATCGCCCCCTTTTTCCTGGTAGGTTTTTTCCCGTTTCTGTGCATCCCGCCAGTACGCTTCGTCGGTGACGCGGAACGTCAGGTACTTACCATCGGGGGAAAAGGCGGGAGAACTGCTGATTTTCTTCAGTTGGGTCAATTGCCGGAGGTTACTGCCGTCGGCCTGGCAGACAAAGATTTCGGCAAAGTTGCCGTCCTGGCCCGAAAAGGCAATTTGGCGGCCGTCCGGCGACCAGACCGGCGCAATACCCCCGATCTCGCTTTCGTGATCGACCACCTGACGGCGGTTCTGGCCATTGGCATCCATGACCCAGACGCCAAAGCCCTTCGTTCCCCGCTGGGTGTAGACAATGCGTTTTCCGTCCGGTGAAACGTTGCCGTCGCGCCCCTCAGCCATCCGCTGAAGGTCTTTCCCGTTGGGCCGCACGCGGTAAATGTGGCTAGAGTTGCCTTCGTTGAAGTAAATCCACTGCCCGTCTGAGGTATAGCTGGGCCAGTAAGCCACCGAGCCCGCGGGTAACTGCGTCAGGGGCCGGGCGTTCCGGCCGTCGGCCCCGGCCAGGTAGAGGTCAAACGTCTGGCCGTCGCGGCGGTTGGAGGTAAAGACGATCTGGCGGCCGTCCGGCGACCAGGCCGGGTAACGCTCTTCCGATTTGGGGGCATTGGTCAGGTTCAGGGCGTTGCCGCTGACAGGATCGACGGCAAAGATTTCCGTATCGCCGGTGCGGACAGAGGTGATCAGCAGCGATTGCTGATTCGGGAGGTCGGCGGATTGCCCAATACCAGCCCGTGCGGTGACGGCCAGCAGGCAAACAAAAGGCAAAGTCCGAAGCGGGATCATCGTAAGCGGGAAAATTGATGCGGTGAAACGCTTTTACGGAGGCCGAATTAAAGACATTCCCTGTAAATTCCTATTTTGCCACCGAATTGACTATATGATGACTCTATGAACCGATTCCTGTGCAGCCTCACCCTACTGGGCTGGCTGGTTACCCACGCCCTGCAGGCCCAGCAGGCACCCGCCATCACCCGCATTGACCCGACCAACTGGTGGGTCGGCATGAAAAATCCGAATCTGCAGCTGCTGGTGTATGGCCCCCAGGCCGGGACGCTGACCTACAGCCTCAACTATCCCGGGGTCCGGCTGGTCCGCACCCAGAAGGCCGAAAACCCCAACTACGCGTTTCTGGACCTGACCATCGCCCCGACGGCCAAACCGGGTTCGTTCCAGATTACCGGACGCGGCGCCAACGGCCAGACGCTGACCCGATCCTACGAGCTGAAGGCGCGGGATAAGGTCGCCAAAGGCCAGGGCGTCAATACCGCCGACTTTATCTACCTGATCATGCCCGACCGCTTCGCCAACGGCGATCCAAGCAACGATGCTTTCCCAGACATGCTGGATACGAAGGCCGACCGGTCGGTACCGCATCTGCGGCATGGCGGCGACCTCCAGGGGGTTATCGGCAAACTGGATTACCTCAAAGACCTCGGCGTAACGGCCCTCTGGATGACACCCGTCATCGCCAACGACGAAACGCTCAAGCGCGAGGCCCCCGACCGCATGCAGGCGGGTTACCATGGCTATCATTTTACCGACCACTACCAGATCGACAAGCGCTTTGGTGGCGAGAAGGCCTACAAACAACTGGCCCAGGAACTGCACCGCCGCGGTATGAAGCTCGTTCAGGATGCCGTCTACAACCACGTCAGCGACGACCACTGGATGTTCAAGGCCCAGCCCTTCAAAGATTGGTTCAACCAGTGGCCTTCCTACACGGGCAGCAACCATAAAGACGTGGTGCTGTACGATCCCTACGCCTCCGCGGCCGACAAAAAAGCGCTGCTCGACGGCTGGTTTACGCCCTTCCTGCCCGACCTGAACCAGCGGAATCCGTTCCTGGCTACTTACCTGATTCAGCACGCAATCTGGTCGACCGAAATGTTCGACCTCGACGCCTGGCGGGTGGATACCTACAAGTACAACGACCTCGACTTCCTCAACAAAAGCAACGCCGCCCTGCTGGCCGAGTACCCGAACATCCACATTTTCGGTGAGTCGTGGGTAGGCAACCCGGTGGCCCAGGCGTTTTTTGTGAAAAACAACATGAAGCTGGACTTTACGTCCAACCAGCCCGGCGGCCTCGACTTTGTGCTGTACGACGCCATCAACGCCGCACTGCGAGAGAATTTTGGCTGGGATACAGGGGTAAACCGCCTCCACCAGGCCGTGGCCAGCGATGCGCTTTACGCCAATCCGGAGAGACTGGTGACCTTCCTGGAAAACCACGACACGGACCGTTTCCTTTCCGTCATCGGCGAGGATTTCGACAAGTATAAAATGGGCGTAACCTGGCTGCTGACCCAGCGGGGCATTCCGCACTGGTACTACGGCACGGAAGTTCTGATGAAAGGCACCAAATTCCCCTCCGATGCCGAAGTTCGTCGGGATTTCCCGGGCGGCTTTCCCGGCGATAAGGAAAACAAGTTCACGGCGGAAGGCCGCAAAGGGCGGGAGGCAGAGGCCTTTAACCTGGTCCGGACCCTGGCCAATTACCGGAAAGCGACGCCGGCTCTGCAATCGGGGAAGCTAATGCAGTACCTGCCGCAGGATGGGGTTTTCGTTTACTTCCGGTACGATACCAACAAGACGGTCGTGGTGGCTACCAACTCCCAGACCAGCGAGCAGAACCTGGAGACGGCCCGGTTTGCGGAGCGAATGAAGGGATTCACCCGGGCGCGCAACGTGGTTACCGGCGAAACGCTTTCCGATCTTTCCCGGATCAAGCTGCCGGCCAGAACGGCGGTGGTCCTGGAACTGAGTCGCTAACGGACCGAAAAGCCCTGATTATTCGGGGCTTTTTTTAGTTTAGCGAACCTAAACCCGGATCCTAATGAACCGATTCCTGCTCTTCTTCTGCCTCCTTTTCGGCTCAACCAGGTTGCTTGCCCAGACCGGTCCCAGCGTGCTGATTGTGACGGCTCATCCGGACGATGAGACCATGTTCCCGGTAACCGTTTTTAAGATTACCCGGGAGTTGAAAGGGACCGCCGACCTGGCCCTCATTACCGACGCATCGGGTGGCTTCAACGGCCTGGTTGCCTCCCGGTATTACGGCATGAACATGCTCGATTCCGTAATTGGCAGAAAACACCTGCCCCTGATCCGGAAAAAAGAGATGATGAAGGCCGGTGAAGTCATGGGAATCGGGAATTTCTTTTTCTTCGACCAGCGCGACGACTTCTACAACCTGGACCCCAAGCCGTATCTGAGCGGCTCCCGCTGGGATGCCCGACTGGTCGCCAGCCGGCTGGACGACATTCTGCAGCGAGGCAATTATGATTTCATCTTTTGCCTGGTACCCGATGCCGGCCAGCACGCCCATCACAAGGCGGCCAGCATCCTGGCGCTGCAGGCCGTTGAACGGTTCAAAGGCGCTAAAAAGCCCATCGTGCTGGGCGGCCGTTCGCTCAATAAAGGGTACACCTTTCGGTTTACGGAATTGGAAGGCTATCCCCTTACCCGAACCATGCCGGATGCGCCGGTGTTCGAATACGACCGGTCGCGCACCTTCGGGGAAGCCGGTAAGCACAGCTACATGATCGTGGCCGATTGGGTAAAGGCCGAGCACAAATCCCAGAGCGGCGATATGAACGCAGCCATGCACCGGGGCGACCTGGAAACATTCTGGTATTTCAACCTGAACGGACCCGGTGGTCTCGAAAAGACCCGCCAGCTCTTTGCGCGCCTGAAGGAGACCGATCAGCAGTAGGCAATTTCCCGCCAACTGGTCAGAATATGCGGGCTTTCCGTTGGTCCTGTTATTTTTGCGCTTCTTTGTTAGTTTACAACCTGTGATGAACCAAACGAAAGCTTTTCTTTTTGACCTCGATGGGGTCATTGTCGATACCGCCGTATTTCACTACATCGCCTGGCGGCGCATGGCCAACACGCTGGGTTTTGATATTTCGGAAGCCTTTAACGAAACGCTCAAGGGCGTAAGCCGGATGGATTCCCTGAACCTGATTCTGGCCGAAGGCGGGGTAACCCTCCCTGAGGAAACGAAACTGGAACTGGCCGCCCGGAAAAACGACTGGTACCTGGAACTGGTCAGCCAGATGACCCCTGCGGACATTTTGCCCGGGGTGACGGACTTCTTCCGGGAACTCAAGGTGACCGGCATTCGAACCGCCCTGGGATCGGTCAGCAAGAATGCTAAACTCATCCTGGCCCGCATTGGGATGCTGGATCAATTCGACGCGATTATTGACGGCACGAAAATCAGCAAGGGAAAGCCGGATCCGGAAGTTTTTCTGAAAGGGGCCGAAGAACTGGGCGTTTCACCCGCCGAATGCGTGGTTTTCGAAGACGCCGTTGCCGGCATCGAAGCCGCCCGCCGGGCCGGGATGCGGACCGTGGGCATCGGCTCCCCGGACGTTCTGACCGACGCTACGCTGGTCGTTCCCAACCTGACGGGCCTTTCCGTGGAAACTGTCTGTACACTATAATGCAGAAACTGGCTACCGCCCGGGAGGTTGAGCAACGCCTGAGGGCCATTCTGGACACCGTGGAACGGGAATTTCGGCCGCTGTCCGATGAGCAGCTGCGCCAAAAACCGGCTCCCGGTGCCTGGAGTATCATCGAATGCCTCCAGCACCTGAACCTGGCCGAGCGGTATTACATCCGGAATCTGCAGAAAAAAGCCGACGACCTGGGCCTGGTCCAGTACGCGCCTTCCGACCAGACGCTGACCTCAGACTGGGTCGGCAAGGCGCTGCGTTACCTGGTCGATCCCCAGTCAACGCTTAAACTCCCCGCGCCGGGCATGATCCGGCCACGCAAGGACCTGGAGCCGGGACCGGTGCTGGCACAATTTGTGGAACTGCAAACGCTGTTCATCGGCCTGATTGACCGACTTTCCTATTACGACTGGAACACCACCCGACTGCCGACGCTCCTCGGCAACTGGCTAAAAATCCGCCTTGGCGACGCCATCCTGATGCTCGTCGCCCATACGGAACGTCATTTGCAGCAGGCTATGCGGGTGAAAAAAGGGTTTACAGCTTAGGGTTTAGCGTTTATAGTTCCTGAGCCAGGACGGTTACCGATGGTAACGGGTCCACAAAGCCAAAGCTTAAGCGGAGCCACCTTAAACGTTAAACCCTAAACCATAAACGAGAAATTAATCAACCATAGATGAAACAATACCTGAAACACGACCCGTGGTGCATCATTGAAGATGGCTTTCACCGCGAGTACAATGAGATTACCGAAAGCTGCATGAGCCTGGGCAATGGCCGCATGGGCCAGCGGGGTAATTTCGAAGAAAAATTCTCCGGAAAAACGCTGCAGGGCAACTACGTGGCCGGGGTGTATTATCCCGACAAAACCCGCGTAGGCTGGTGGAAAAACGGGTATCCCGAATATTTTGCCAAAGTCCTGAACGCGGCCAACTGGATCGGCATCGATGTCGAGATCGAGTACGAAACACTCGACCTGAACCTCTGCGAAGTCCGCAACTTCCGGCGCGTACTGAACATGCAGGAAGGCTACCTTGAGCGTTCGTTCGTGGCAGTACTCAAAAGCGGAAAAGAACTGGAAGTCAACGCTAAACGATTCTGTTCCATCGTCGACGACGAAGCTGGGGCCATTCGCTACAGCATCAAACCGCTGAATTTTGACGGGAAAGTGACGGTTACGCCCTATATCGACGGAGACGTACGCAACCGGGACGCCAACTACGACGAGAAGTTCTGGGATGAAGTCCGGAAAGAAACCGGCTACGGCGAAGCCTATATCGAAATGCGCACCCGGAAAACCGGCTTTCACGTCTGCACGGGCATGTGCGTGGAGATCGAGCAGGGCGGCATTAAAGTCGAGTTTCAGTCTCAGCCCATCCGCCAGGAGAAGTACGTCGCTAACCGCATCACGCTCGAATGCCTGCAGGGCCAGGAAACGGTGATTTACAAGTACGCCGTCAACCTGTCGTCGACCAATTACGAAACCGACCGCCTGGTGCAGGAAGCTCACCAGTACATCCGCCGCATTACCAGCAAGGGGTTTGACAAAATGCTCCTGGAGCAGCAGCAGGCCTGGGCGGACAAGTGGAAAATGAACGACATCACCATCGAGGGCGATATTGCGGCCCAGCAGGGTATCCGCTTCAATATTTTCCAGCTTAACCAGACGTATACCGGAGAAGATGAGCGGCTGAACATTGGTCCCAAAGGCTTTACCAGCGAAAAATACGGCGGTTCGACTTACTGGGATACGGAAGCCTACTGCCTACCCTTCTACCTGGCAACGGCCGATCAGAAAGTGGCCAGAAACCTGCTCGTCTACCGCTACAAACACCTGCAGAAAGCCATCGAAAACGCCCAGAAATTGGGCTTCAAGGCTGGCGCGGCCCTGTACCCGATGGTGACCATGAACGGGGAGGAATGCCATAACGAATGGGAAATCACCTTCGAGGAAATCCACCGGAACGGGGCTATCGCCTACGCGATTTACGACTACATCCGGTATACCGGCGACGAGCGGTACCTGGTCGAGTACGGCCTGGAAGTGCTGATCGCCATCAGCCGGTTCTGGAGCCAGCGGGTCAACTGGTCGGACGCCAAGCAGCAGTACGTCATGCTGGGCGTGACCGGACCGAACGAGTACGAGAACAACGTCAACAACAACTGGTACACCAACTACCTGGCTGCCTGGACGCTGCGGTACACCCTCGAAGCCGTTGAGAAAGTGAAGGCGATGGCGCCGGAAGCCTACGCGGCCCTGGCCGACCGCATCCATTTCCGGGAGGAAAAGGAACTGACGACGGCCCGGCACATCATCGACCACATGCATTATCCCTACGATGAGCTGCGGCAGGTGTACCTCCAGCAGGAAGGCTTCCTAGACAAGGAACTGATGCCGGTTAGTGACCTGCCAAAAGGCCAGCGCCCGCTGAACCAGCACTGGTCCTGGGACCGGATCCTGCGCTCCTGCTTCATCAAACAGGCCGACGTGCTGCAGGGCATCTACTTCTTTGAGGACGATTTCGACGAGGCGACCATCCGGCGAAATTTCGACTTTTATGAGCCGATGACCGTGCACGAAAGCTCGCTTTCTCCCTGCGTTCATTCGGTGCTGGCGTCCAAACTCGGGCTGAAGGCTAAGGCGTACGAAATGTACGTCCGGACGGCCCGCCTTGACCTCGACGATTACAATAACGATACCGAAGACGGCCTGCACATTACGTCGATGGCCGGTACCTGGCTGGCGGTCGTGAAAGGCTTCGGCGGTCTGCGGGTGGAGGATAATCGGCTGGTGCTGAACCCCTACTGCCCGGACCACTGGACCTCCCTGGCGTTCAAGATCCGCTTCCGGGGGGCTCAGTTGCAGGTCACCGTCACGCAATCGGGGGTTACGGTCCAGAATTTCGCCCAGCATCCCGTCGACATCACCCTCTTTGGCGAGCCGGTCACCGTCGAGGCGGAAACCCGGAAGCAGATCGACCGGAAAGTAGTCGCCTGATGACCGCCGAACCCACCGCTACCAGGCTCCCTACGGGTCCGGCGGTGGGTTCACGGTTTATTCCCGAAATAATAAACGAATCCAACGCTCAGGGCAGCCCAGCGGTCCTGGCTGTTGCGGCCGTAATGGTTGCCCTCCGTCTGGGCTTTTCCCGCCTCCAGGGTCTGGTTATTCCCGTCCAGGGTGGCGTCGAGTTTGTCGGTCCGGACAAACTGGTACCGCAGGTCCCCCATCACGGCCAGGCGGGACGAAAGCAGGGTGCTGAGCCGGATGCCCAGCGGTAAAACCAGTTCGTGGGTGTTTCGCCGGCCCGGTCGCCCGCGGGTCCGGATGCCGTCGCGGGTCCGGTAACTGTTCGCATTGTTGGTCAGTCGTTGCAGCGCGCCGGTGGTCAGGTGACTGGCCCGGGCGTTAAAGTAAATCAGGCCCGCCCCACCGTAAACCGTCAGGGCCGTCGGCTCCCCTTCCCGGCTGAAAAGGGCCAGTAAGTCGGCCGAAACGGCCAGAGCCGACTGCCCGAACCGGGCTTCCGACCCCGATTGGTAGAAATCCCGCTGGCTCGCCCTGAGCAGGCCAGCATCCAGCAGCAATTCCATCCCAAACCAGCGGTTGAGGGGAACATTCAGCCCCAGCCCCAGGCTTGGTGAGGTCCGCAGTTCGTTCAGATCGCCGTACAGCAGCGCGGGACCGGTCCGCAGCAGCAGGCTGGCCGGCTGGTCGGTGGTTCGTTCCGGGCGCTGTCCGTGGGCCGCCAGTGCCAGTACCAGCAGGCCCAGGAGCAGGGAGTTGGGTTGTGACATAGTGAAGTGTACCAAAACGTTTGCCTGATCATGCACGACAGCGGCTTCAACCGGATCGCCCCCTTCTACGAGGGGCTCGCCGGCCTGGTCTTTGGCCAGCGGCTGCGGAAGGCCCAGGCCGCTTATCTGGGCCTGATTCCTTCCCAGGCGACCATCCTCATCCTGGGGGGTGGCGCCGGTTGGCTGCTTCGTCAGGTATTAGACGCCTGTGATCCCCAAAAAGTAATCTATATCGATGCCGCCCCGACCATGATCCGGCTGGCCCGGCAGGCGGTCCGGGCTGACCCGCGGGTCGATTTCCGGGTAGGAAACGAAACGGCCATCGCGCCGGCCGATACGGCGGATGTGGTCATGACGCCCTTTCTCCTGGATCTTTTTGCCGAAAGCCGGCTCCGGAACCGCCTGATTCCCAAACTGCTGTCTGCCCTCAGGCCCGGTGGCCTCTGGCTGGGCACCGACTTTCTGCCACCAAAATCCCCGCTTCAGCGAGGACTGCTCTGGGCGATGTACCGCTTTTTCAGGCTGACGGCCGGGATCGAGGCCCGGCGCCTTCCCAACTGGAGCGGCCTGCTCGACGAGCAGCCAACGCTCGAGCCCGTGGTGTTCTGTACCGCCTCGGCTGGCCTTCTGGGGAGCGGCTGCTGGAAAAAATTGGAGCGTCTGAACCCGGGCTGAACCACGGACCTTCCGAGTAAACTTTTTGGAAAATAAATTGGTTGACATATCAACTTCACTTACCTTTGCCCCATGATTCCGCACGATAAACGAGCTGTCCTCTCCCAAAAAATCGACCTGGCCCTGGGGCGTTTACTGGTATTCAACCTCAATCGCGTCGGCCACCAGCTGGCCCGTTTTACCAACCGGGAACTGGCCAAACTGGGTTACCCCCTGCAGATGGAACAGCTGCCGGTGCTGGTGATTGCCTATTTCTCGGAGCAGGAGCTGCCCACCCAGCAGGAGATAGCGAACCTGCTGCAGCGGAATAAAGCCGGGATCCTTCGGTCGGTGCGTTCCCTGGAGCGGGATGGCTACCTCCGCATCGTGGATGATGCCGCCGACCGGCGGAAAAACCTGATTGCCCTGACGCCCGCCGGAAGGCTGGTGGTTGAAAAGATTATGGAATCGGCCGCTCTGCTCGACGGTCAGATCACCAATCAGCTGACGGAAGAAGAAAACAAAACCCTGATGAAGCTGCTTCGCAAGGTTTCATCGGTCCTGGAAGATTAATTATTTGACCAATTAGTTGATAGGTAAACAGTTTACCTATCAACCACGCTTATGAAGAAGCCAATTGCCATCAGTATCTGTTTGTTTCTGGCCGGTTTGGGCCAGGCCTCGGCGCAGGCTCCCTGGTCGCTGAAGGACTGCATCGATTACGGCCTGAAAAACTTCGGGACGGTTCGGGTGGCCGAATACCAGAAGCAAATTGCCGACCAGGCGGCCCGGGAGGCGGTATCGGCCTACCTGCCCCAGGTTTCCGGCGTGGGGGCCCTGGACAACAACATCAAGTTGCAGTCCACGCTGCTGCCGGCGGGTTTTGGCGGTCGGAACGAGCCCACGCGCATTGCGCTGGGGTCGAAATACCAGACCAGCGCCAGCGCCCAGGCCGATCAGGTGCTCTACGATAAGTCGCTCCTGATCGGCATCAAGGCAGCGGGGCCAAACCAGCAACGGGCCGATCTCACCGAACGCCAAACGCGCGAGGACATCGTGTACAACGTAGCGGCGAACTACTACCAGGTCATGGTATCCCGCCAGCAAATCCGCCTCCTGCGGGACAACCTGGGCCGTACCGAACAGGTCTTGAAAATCCTGAAACTGCAGCGCGAGCAGGGCGTTATCCAGCCCCTGGACTATAACCGGACTGAAGTCAGCTATAATAGCACGCTTTCCCAGCTGACGGTTGCCGAAAACAACCTGGACCAGGCCCTCAACCGGCTGAAGTTCCAGATGGGCAGGGCCCCGGAACAGCCCCTGCAACTGCCGGATTCCGTTCGGACAAACGAAGCGCCGCAGGCGGCCCCGGTCGGTTTCGACGCCCGAAGCCTGACCCGCTTCCAATTATCGGAAAACGAACTGACGCTTCGTCAGTTGGACCTGCAGCGGACCCAGGCCGGTTACCTGCCCCGTCTCACCGCCAGTGCGCGGTATGGAACGCTGGCCCTGGGTAACCAGTTAGGCCCCTCGCTGGAAAATTTTACCGGTTTCGGCAGCATCGGCCTGCGGCTGAACGTCCCAATCTTCGACGGCTTCCGCCGGAAGTCCCAGATTCAGCAGCAGAAACTGAACCTGCGGATTATTCAGGAGCAGCAGAAACTGAATGTGAACCAGTACCAGCTGCAGTTTAACAACGCCCGGACCCAACTGGCCCGGACGCAGATCCAGTTGCAGAACGACGACCGGAACGTGAAACTTGCCCAGCAGGTCTACGAGGTGACCACCCTGCAGTACCGGCAGGGAACCAAGCCCCTGACCGACCTCATCAACGCGGAAAACGCCTACCGGGAGGCCCAGAGCAATTACATTAACTCACTGATCAACAGCTACCAGGCCCGACTGGATCTGGAGCAGTCCCAGGGGACGCTGATCGACTTTTTTAATCAACTGTAAGGACATGAAGAAGACCACCCTGCTGGTGTTTGCCGCCGCTTTAGCCATAGTGAGCCTGATCGGATTTCGGCTGGCCTCCAACAAAAAGAAAATTGACGAATCCAACCAGCAACCCGTCCAAACGGGCCTGGCCATCCCCGTAACCGTCGCCAGGGCCGAAGAAGGCGAAGTCAGTCAGCAGCTGATCAAGACCGGCAACCTGATTCCCTTTAAGGAGGCCGACATTACCGCCACCACCGCCGGCCGGGTGACGGGCGTACGGTTTGACCTGGGCACCAACGTCCAGCAGGGCGCTACCCTGGTTCAGGTTGATAACCGGCAGAAAGAACTGTCGCTGGAAGCAACCCAGCTCACGATCGAAAAGCTGAAAAAGGACCTGGCCCGGTACAACACGCTGCTGGCCGGTAACGCCACGACGGAAGTACAGGTCAATGAATTGAAATACAATTACGAGAACGCCCTCAACCAGGCCGAACAGATCAGGAAGCAGCTGCAGGACGCCAGCGTCAAGGCCCCCATCAGCGGTCAGGTGGTGAAGAAGACCATTGAAGTCGGGGAGTATGTCAACCCCGGAACGGTGCTGGGCACGGTCCTGGACGTCAATCGACTCAAAGTGGAAGTGCTGGTAAACGAAAGCGACGTCTATCGCCTGCGTTCCGGTCAGGCCGTCCGGGTCATGGCGGATGTTTTCCCCGGTAAGGTTTTCTCCGGCCGGGTTTCCTACATCGCTCCCCAGGGAACGGCCGAGCATAACTATCCGGTGGAAATTTCCATCGCCAATGCCGGCGGGCTGAAAGCGGGTACGTTTGTGAACGTGGACTTTGCGCAGACCTCCCGCGAAAAAGCCCTGCAGATCCCGCGGACGGCGCTGGTAGAGAGCGTCAAGCGTCCGTATGTCTACACCGTCAGCGGAAACGTCGTGCACCAGCGCTCCCTGAAACTGGGCCGGGAGTTCGGCGACCAGGTGGAAGTACTCAGCGGCCTGCAGCCGGGCGAGGTGGTCGTTACTACGGGCCAGATTAACCTCAACGAAGGAATGCGCGTCCAGATTACCCAATAAGGCCGGCCAGACGGAAACCTGAGCCCCATCGACACCAATTCAACATGTCCATTACCGAAGTAGCCATAAAACGCCCGCTGCTGGTGATTACCGTCTTTACGGTGCTCAGTCTGTTCGGGATCCTGAGTTATAAGCAACTGTCTTATAACCTCTTGCCAAAATTTGAGGCCAACGTCATCAGCGTGGCCACCACCTACCGCGGGGCTTCGGCCAGCGAGGTGGAGACCAACGTCACCAAGCGGATCGAAGACGCGGTCTCTTCCCTGGAAGGGCTCGATCGGATCAACGCCACCTCCCAGGAAGGGGCTTCCATCGTCGTGATTCAGCTCAAAAACGGCGTCGATGTAACCCGGGCCCAGCAGGACGCCCAGCGGAAAATCGACCAGATCATCAACCTCCTGCCCCAGGAAGCCGACCGGCCCATTCTCAACAAGTTTTCAACGGATGAATTGCCGGTGCTGCGCATGGGCGTTACGGCCTCGCTGTCGCCGACCGAACTCTATGACCTGATTGATGACAAGCTGAAGCCCCAGCTCTCCAACGTGGCCGGGGTTGGGCAGATCAACGTCATTGGTGGCACCGAGCGGGAAATTCAGGTAAACATCAACCAGGACAAACTGCGCGCTTACGGGCTTTCCATCGGGCAGGTGTCCCAGGCCATTACCGCCGCCAACGCCAGCTACCCGGCCGGGCTGCTCGAAACCCGCCAGTCGCAGTACGCCATCCGCTTCGATGCGACGGTCGAAACGACCGGCCGGCTCCGGAACCTCATTGTTGCCCGTCGCCCCAACGGCAGCCAGGTGCTGCTGTCGGACGTGGCCGAGGTAGTCGACGCTACGGCCAGGCCCACGGCCATCAACCACATCAACGGGCAGCCGTCGATCGGACTGCAGGTGCAGAAGCAGTCGGACGCCAATGCCGTAGACGTCAGTAAGCTGGTACGCCAGCGGATTGCGGTCCTGGAAAAGCAGTACACCTCCACGGGCCTTAAGTTCACCATCGCCGCCGATCAGTCGACTTACACCCTGGCCTCGGCCAATGCGGTCGTCGATGACCTGTTCCTGGCCGTAATCATCGTCTCGGTGGTCATGCTGCTGTTCCTGCACAGCTTCCGCTCCTCGCTCTTCGTGCTGGTGGCCCTGCCCTCCTCGATGATACCGACGTTCGTGCTGATGTACCTTTCCGGCTTTTCGCTGAACCTGATGACGCTGATGGCGCTGTCGCTGGTGGTCGGGATTCTGGTCGACGACTCCATCGTAGTCCTGGAAAACATCAACCGGCACCTGGAAATGGGCAAAGACAAGCGGTCGGCCGCCCTGGAGGGCCGGAGCGAAATCGGCTTTACGGCCCTGGCCATTACGCTGGTGGACGTGGTGGTGTTCGTTCCCCTGGCCCTGACGGGTGGCCTGATTGGCAACATTCTCCGGGAATTTTCGCTGGTCGTGGTCTTCTCGACCCTGATGAGCCTGGTGGTCTCCTTCACCCTGACGCCCCTGCTGGCCTCGCGCTTTGGCAAGGTGGAAGTCCTCAACCCTAAAACTCTCTGGGGAAAACTGAACCTGGGCTTTGAAGGCCTCCTCGACAAGCTGGGTGCGGCCTATGCCGGCGTCCTACGGGTGGTCCTGCGCCGCAAGCGCTGGGTGTTTCTGGGCATCCTGGCCCTGCTGGTGGGGTCTATCGCGCTGGTTCCGGCCGGCTTTATCTGGGCTGCCTTCATGCCCCAGAGCGATCAGGGCGAAATGAACGTGCAGCTGGAACTGGCCCCAACGGCTTCGATCTACCAGACCAACGCCGCCGCCCAGCGGGCCGAACAACTGATTTTGAAACATCCCGAAGTAACCAACGTCTTTACCAATGTCGGCTTTGTGAGCAACGGGCTGGCGACGGCGGCCAACAGCAACTACGCGGATCTGAACGTCAAGCTGGTCGACAAGGGCGATCGGCGGTATGCCACAGAAGCCTTCGGCCAATTGCTGAAGCGGGAAGTCGGGCAGATACCCGGCGTCAAAGTGACCGTCAGCCCGGTCGGCATTGTCGGGGCGCAGCAGGCACCGATCCAGATTGCGGTGAAAGGCACCGACCTAGCGGTCATCCGGCAGGTTGCGGTCAAGGTCCGGGAAGCCGTCCAGACCACGCCCGGCACCCAGGACGTAAAATATTCCGTGAAGGATCCGAAGCCGGAGGTGACCGTTAGTCTGGACCGGGAGCGGATGGCCCAGCTGGGCATCAACGCTTCCGAGGTTGGCCTGGCGCTGCAGAACGCTTTCCGGGGCAATGACCGCACCAAGTTCAAGCAGAACGGCAACGAGTACGATATCCTCATTGGCCTTGACCGTTTCGACCGCTCCAGCCCGGAGGATATCCGGCGGCTGCAGTTTGTAACCAACCAGGGCCGGAGCGTTGAACTTTCGCAGTTTGCCCGGGTGGAACCCAAAGTCGGCGAAAGCGTCCTGGAACGGATCGACCGCCTGTCGTCGATTACCATTAACGCCCAGGTGGTCGGGCGGCCGGTCGGTACCGTGGGCGCCGATATCCAGGCAAAAATGGGCAGGGAGCAACTACCGGAGGGCATTCAGATCCAGTACCTGGGGCAGCTGCAGCAGCAGTCGGACGCCTTCGGCAGCCTGGGTCTGGCGCTGGTCATGGCTATTTTGCTGGTTTACTTCATCATGGTGGCGTTGTACGAAAGCGTGGTGTATCCCTTCGTCGTGCTCTTTTCGATTCCGGTAGCGCTCGTAGGGGCCCTGCTTGCCCTGGCCCTGACGATGGAGAGCCTGACGGTGTTCGCCATCGTGGGGATGATCATGCTGCTGGGTCTGGTGGCCAAAAATGCCATTCTGATCGTTGACTTTGCCAATCACCTGAAGGCCGAAGGCATGGATGTGGTCGAAGCCCTGGTGGAAGCCGGCCGGGAACGGCTCCGGCCGATCCTAATGACGACGCTGGCCATGATTTTCGGGATGCTGCCCATCGCCCTGGCAAGCGGGGCGGGCGCCGAAACCAAGAACGGCATGGCCTGGGTCATCATCGGTGGGCTGACTTCCTCGCTCCTGCTGACCCTGCTCATCGTTCCGTCCATGTACCTGGTCGTTGACCGGCTGTTAGCCCGGTTGGGGACGAAAAAGGCGGCTGATCCGGAAGCGGTGGTGGCTTAATACTAGTCATTAGTCCTCAGTCCTCAGTCGCTTCGCCCATTGGATACAACACTGGCGAAGCGACTGAGGACTGAGGACTGACGACTAATAACCATACGCCAGAGTCTCATTCCCCAAAAAACCGGATCAACTCCGCATTCACCCGATCCGGTTCTTCGTGCTGGATCCAGTGGGTGGCTTTCTCCAGGTAGATGAGTTCGCCCTGGTCGCAGCGGTCGATGCTGGCCTGGGCCATTTCCGCCAGCAGAAAGGCATCGCGGGCGCCCCAGAGCAGGAGTGTCGGCACGGTAATGCGCTTTCCGGGGCGGAACACCGGCTTTTTCCGGACCAGCGCCCGGTACCAGTGAATCATGCTGCGGATAGCCGGCTGACCGAGCGCGTTTTTTTGTCCCCAGGCCTCACGGTATTTCTCCAGGTCCGCTTCGCTGAACGTCCCGCGTCGGCTGGTTTTGGTTAGGGTTTGAGCAAACAACCGAAAACCGTTCAGGCTGATAAGCCATTCGGGCAGGCCGGGAAGCTGGAAGAAATAAATGTACCAGCTCCGGCGGGTCTGCCTCCAGTCGGAACGGATATACCGCGCCAGGATATCGTGGTGGGGTACGTTCAGTATGACCAGTTTATGGAGCCGTTGCGGGTACTGAGCCGCAACCCACCAGGCCACCGCCCCACCCCAGTCGTGACCGACCAGGTAGGCTTTTTCGGCACCAGCGGCATCCATCAGCCCGATGACATCCGCCGCCAGCGTATCAATCCGGTAACTGTGCAGTCCCGGCGGTTTATCGCTCAAATTATACCCTCGCTGATCGGGTGCCCAGACCCGGTAGCCCGCCGCGGCCAACGCCTCGATCTGCCTCCGCCAGCCGTACCAAAATTCCGGAAAGCCGTGCAGCAGGATCACCAGGGTTCCGTCGGCGGGGCCGGCTTCCATGACGTGAAGGGTAACGCCGTTGGTAGTCAGGTAGCATGAATTCATCGATTGCGTCTGGTTAGGAGTTCACCTTTTCAAGGTACGAAACCTATTCATGAACCCACTTCACCCGCCAGGGATCATTTGTGCGTTCCTGAAAATTTTTCAGGGATAACAGCAGGGTGTTGTAAACAGCCCGATAGGCTCGGTTCTCAGCGAGATTAGTTCGTTCCTCCGGATCCTTTTCCAGATCATATAACTCGAAGGCCGGTCGCTGCTCATACGCCCGTCGGCTTCGCGGGCCGTACTGGGTTTTTCCCGACCTGGCAAAACCCTGCCAGGTCGCTGAGTTCCAAAGATCCGCGGCAAAGGGAAACGGCAATTGGTGGGCGAGGTTCCAGATGAGCTTGTAGCGTTTGGTAACCACGCTCCGCATCGGATAATACATGGTCACCTCGTGAAAGGTATGCGACAAAAAGACGGGATCGGACCGGAAACCCGCCGGACTGTCAAAAAAGGGCTTCCAGGATCGACCGTGGAAGAACTCGGTAGGCCCCCGTTCCCCGAACTCGCCACCCCCGCTGGGCCGACCGGCTCCGCTGCCGAGCGATAGGTTAATACCGGCATAATCCAGTAGCGTAGGTGCCACGTCTACCCAGGAAACCAGCTCGTTGCAGACCCGATTGGAGACCCGGGCCAGCGGATTGCGAATAATGAGCGGGAGCCGGACGCCCGGTTCATAATGGGTCGTTTTTGCGCCCGGCACCGGCATTCCGTTATCGGACAGATAAATCACGATCGTATTTTCCCAAAGCCCTTTTTCTTTCAGCACCTGGAACAACCGCCCGATTCCCTGGTCCATGCGCGAGACGGCCTGGTAATACTGCGCCAGCTCCGCCCGGGTTTCGGGGGCGTCAGGCAGGAAAAACGGCACCCTTAGCGAATCCGGACCATAGACGGTTTCCCGCACGCCTTCGTGACCGCCGGGGCGGTTACCGTGCGGATTGGCGCCGAAGGGCAGATTCTTGCCGTTGCCTGCCCGGTGAGGGTCGGTGGGGCAGAAATACAGGAAAAACGGTTTGTCTTTACTGGCTTCCAGGAACTCGGCGCAGCGATTGGCCATCCGGACGGGATTGGAGCCGTCTTCCCCGAGCGCCTGATCGAAGGCGTAGGCCTCGGCCGGGGCCACGTGATACTTGCCGATCCGTGCGGTGGTGTAACCCGCCGACCGCAGGTAGCCGGGCAGGGTTTTGAGTTCCTCGTGCGATCGGAAATGGTGCGTGGCGTGGGCCAGCCCGTACTGCCCGGTATTGTGGTTATGCCGCCCCGCCAGCAGCGTTGAGCGGCTGGGGCTGCAGGAAGAAGTGGTGGCATAGGCCCGGGTGAAACGGACGCCCTCCCGGGCAAGCTGGTCCAGGTTGGGCGTTCGAACATTCGGGTTTCCGTAACAGCCGAGGGCCGTCAGGTCGTGGTCATCTCCGACGATCAGCACAAAGTTGGGCTTACGGTTTGACTGGGCAGCGGCCAGACCGGGCAGCAGCCAGCCAACCACCAGGATCAGCGCAAAAACAGGTCTCATTTGGGGCAGGGGTTTAACGCGTTCGAACTTCGGCCAGGCTGGCGATACTGACTTCCGGGCTACGTCGGTAACCGATGCGCATGGCTACAGCGGTGATTCCCCGGTCTGCCGGTACGGTTACGGGTTCCGAATAAACCCGCCATCCGCTTCCTTCACCTACGAATTTGTACCCGATGGAAGCACCCGGGGTGGCACACGCCAGGTGCAGTTTATCACCCTGGCGGGTGAAGGTCGGCGCTTCCGTCACGGGCGGCTGATCCCCGCCCTGCCACATCCGCCGGATCAGTTCCTTTTCCTCCGTACCGCCCAAATCGCCCGTTTCGGTTAGCCAGCGATCCATTTCCCCCCGCAGGCGTTTGAGGTGTGCCGCGTAGGCAGGGCGATCGGCCAGGTTGGTAAGCTGGTGGGGATCCTGGCGAAGATCGTACAGTTCCTCGGCTGATTTGGTCGGCCGGAACCACAGCATCTGGGTGGCGTTCAGTTTCCCTTCATCGCGCAGCCGAAGTATATCGACCATCATGGGTTGTTGCCTGCGGTAGTCCAGGTCCATGTACAGTGGTTTTTCGGGGTAAAAATTCCGGACGTACTGGTAGCGGCCATCGTGCACCGACCGGACCCGGTCGTAATGGGTATCCATCCGGTCCCGGGCCGCAAACACATGGGTACGCAATGGACTATCGACGGGCCGACGGCCACACCCATCCAGAATAGCCCTCCCCTGCAGGTGGCGGGGCCGCTCCATGCCCGCCAGGCGCAGCACCGTCGGAGCCAGATCGATCATTGACACCAGTTCCGGGCGGGTCGTGCCGGCAAAACGGCCATCCGGAAAGCGCACCACCAGCGGAACGCGGATTCCTCGGTCGTATACCTCGCGTTTGACAAACGGCAGGCCGTCCCCGTGATCCGACCAGAAGAAAATGATGGTCTTGTCGAGGAGGCCGTCTTCTTCCAGTTGCTTCAGAAGACCGCCGACCCAGTCATCCAGCTCGCGAATGTTGCTGTAAAAGCGGGCCATGTCCTGCCGGACAGTTTTGGTATCCGGATAATAAGGGGGCAGCGAAATGCGGGATGGATCCACGCGCAGGGGCTGGTCTTTCCGGGCCCAAACCTGAGACTCATGGGTGACAACGTTGTTGAAAACCGCAAAAAACGGCTGCTGGTCCTTGCGATTGCGCCAGTGCGCCTTGTTGCCCACTTCATCCCAGACCGTCGGCGGCTCCTCAAACTGGTAATCGGTTTTGGCGTTGTTGCTGGTGAAATAGCCCCTGGCCCGTAAATACTCCGGAAACGCCTTGACTTCCGGTGGCATGACGACGGAATAAGCCTCCGGCAAACCCGTTTGCTGGGGAAAGGTGTTGTACAGCGTTCGCATGTTGTGGCCACCCGTGCTGGTCTGGTACATGCCGGTGATGATGGCGTTCCGGCTCGGGGCGCAGACTCCCGCGGTACAGAAGGCGTTGGTGTACCGGATTCCTTCCCGGGCCAGCCGGTCGATGTTAGGCGTGGGAATGGTGGTGTCCCCGTAGCAACCCAGCCGGGGCGACATATCCTCGCAGGAAATCCACAGAATATTCGGTTGCTGAACGGGTGGAGATTCGGTGCCTTTCGGACGAATCCAGGCGATCAGGCCGGCAACCAGGAGCAGCAAAGGCAGTAATTGGATCTTCACAGGTTAAGGCTGTTTATGCGTATACAGGAAATTTCATCCGCCTACCTTGGTCGGTTCCAGGATTGCCACCCGACCCGGTGCGACAGGCAGGTCTTGCTACTTCCAGCCTATTCCCCTTCCCGGAACGACTACAGCGTACTCACAGATTCTGCTTTTTCAACTCCTTAACAGCGGTATCCGCCGCCCGGGCCGTCAAGGCCATAAAGGTCAGGGACGGATTCTGGCAGGCCGTCGAGGGAAAGCAGGCGCCATCGGTAACAAATACATTCTTGGCCGTCCATAGCTGGTTCTTGGCGTTGAGCATGGACGTTTTGGGATCCCGGCCCATGCGAACGCCGCCCATTTCGTGGATGGCTCCACCGGGCTGGGAATGATTGTCGTAGGTAGTTACGTTTTTCAGGCCCGCCGTTTCCAGCATTTCGGCCGCATCATTGGCCATATCCTGCCGCATCTGCCGCTCGTTTTCCCGGAAGGTCACGTCGAAGACCACCGTTGGCAGACCCCACTTGTCGCGGCGGGATGGGTCGAGCGTGATCGTATTGCCCTCGTAAGGCAGACATTCCCCAAAGCCGATGAGGCCCATTGTCCAGGGACCGGGTTCGGTGGCTTTTTCCTTTAAATCAGCCCCGAAGCCCGCCTCCGCCACCAGCCGCTGCCAGCCGGATCGGGAAGCCCCGCCCTGGTAGCCGAACCCGCGCAGGTACCCGCGTTTTTCCGCGCCGATGTTGCGGTACCGCGGGATGTAAATGCCGTTGGCACGGCGGCCGTAGTAGTACTTATCGTCAAAACCGAGTCCTTCCGCCCGGCCGTTGGCCCCGACTTGAAAATGGTGATCCATAACGTACTTACCCAGCGTACCGCTATCGTTCCCGAAGCCGTTGGGGAACCGGTCGGACACGGAATTAAGCAGAATGGCGTTGGTGCCGACCGTGGAGGCGTTGAGGAAGATAATCCGGGCGTAGAAGTCAATGCTTTCGCGGGTCAGGGCGTCGATGATGCGCACGCCGGTGGCCCGCTGCTTGTCCTTGTCGTAAAGAAGTTCCGAGACGATCGATCGCGTACGCACCGTCAGACGCTTGGTCTGCCGGGCGGCAGGCAGCGTAGCCGAAAGCGAACTGAAATAGCTGCCGTACGGGCAGCCCCGGGCGCAGTGGTTCCGGTACTGGCAGGATGCCCGCCCCAGCGCCGACTGCTCCGGCGTGGGCTGCGTCAGATTTGCTGTCCGGCCAATGGTCATCACCCGCTTCATTTTCTGACGAAGCTGCTGGCTGATGTAATCCTCCAGGCAGTTCATGGACATGGCCGGCTGAAAATCGCTGTCCGGCAGCTGCGGCAGGCCTTCCTTCCGACCCGAAATGCCCGCAAATTTTTCCACGTAGCTGTACCAAGGTGCCAGGTCGGCGTAGCGAATCGGCCAGTCGTTGCCGAACCCATCGCGGGCGTTGGCCTCGAAATCCTGCGCTCCCCAGCGGTAGCTCTGCCGGCCCCACATGATTGACTTTCCGCCCAGAATATCGGGGCGCCGCCAGATAAAGGGATGTTTCTCGTGGTAGGGTGCGTCCCGGTCATCGATCCAGTACTGACCGTTCTGCTCATCGCGGTTAAACACCCGGTGAGGCAGCTTTTCGGCTTCAGCATCCAGAATCGCCCTGCCCCGGTGGGCAAACTCCCAGGGGGCCTTCATCGCCGTTTCGTAGCCGGTGATGTGCTCCAGGTCGCGGCCCCGTTCCAGCAGCAGTACGCGTAGGCCTTTTTCGGTCAGTTCCTTGGCGGCCCAGCCACCGCTGACGCCGGATCCGACGACAATGGCATCAAATCGGTTGGTAGCGGCGGGAGATTTTACTTGAAAGGTCATGGTTCAGGCAATTCTGGGTTCGATGGGTGTATCCCAGGTTATAAGAGTTCATCTCAGGCTGTTTTTACCCGTCGGGGCCCTTCAGAACCCCATAAACGGAGAACGCCCCGACCGTTTCCAGCCGGGGCGTTTGCCAATGAAGTGTATCTTATTTTACTTCTTCGTAGGGCACATCCGATACATTGCCTTCGGTCGACTGGTTGGGCTGACCGTTGCCGTTCGGCTGGCCGTTGAAACCCGCACCGCCCGTAGGATCGCCGCCGGCCTGGGCCGTGGCGTTGTACAGATCCTGGGAAGCGGCGTTCCAGGCGTTGTTCAGGTTCGCCATGGCGCTGTCGATGGCGGCGACGTCGCGGCTACCGTGGGCCGTCCGAAGCTGCCCGAGGGCGTCTTCGATGGCCTGCTTGTTGGCAGCCGTCAGCTTATCGCCATAATCCTTGAGCTGCTTCTCCGATTGGAAAATCAGCGAATCGGCCTGGTTTACCTTTTCGACTTTTTCGCGCTCGGCTTTGTCAGCGGCTTCGTTGGCGCGGGCTTCTTCCTTCATCCGGTTGATTTCGGCGTCGGTCAGGCCGCTGGAGGCTTCGATCCGGATCTTCTGCTCCTTACCGGTGCCTTTATCGCGGGCTGTTACGTTCAGGATACCGTTTGCGTCGACGTCGAAGGCCACTTCGATCTGCGGTACACCGCGCGGCGCAGGGGGAATATCAGAAAGGATAAACCGACCCAATTGGCGGTTCTGGGCCGCCATCGGACGCTCACCCTGCAGGACGTTGATTTCCACGCTCGGCTGGTTGTCCGAAGCCGTTGAGAACACCTCCGACTTTTTGGTCGGGATAGTCGTGTTGGCCTCGATCATCTTGGTGAACACGCCGCCCATGGTTTCGATACCCAGCGACAGCGGAATCACGTCGAGCAGCAGGACGTCCTTCACCTCACCGGTCAGTACACCGCCCTGAATGGCAGCGCCGACGGCTACGGCTTCGTCCGGGTTCACGTTCTTGGACGGCTTCTTGCCGAAAAGCTTTTCGACTTCTTCCTGCACCTTCGGTATCCGGGTTGAACCGCCGACGAGAATCACTTCGTCGATCTGGCTAGCCGACATACCGGCGTTTTTCAGCGCGCGGCGGCAGGGCTCGAGGCTCCGCTGAATCAGTGAATCCGCCAGTTGCTCAAATTTCGCGCGGCTCAGCGACCGGACCAGGTGCTTCGGAATGCCGTTTACCGGCATGATGTACGGCAGATTGATTTCGGTCGAGGCCGAGCTAGACAGTTCAATCTTGGCTTTCTCAGCGGCTTCTTTCAGGCGCTGGAGGGCCATCGGGTCGCGACGCAGGTCGATGCCTTCGTCGTTGATAAACTCCTGCGCCAGCCAGTCGATGATAACCTGGTCAAAGTCGTCACCGCCCAGGTGCGTATCGCCGTCGGTTGATTTTACTTCAAACACGCCGTCGCCCAGTTCCAGGATCGAGATATCGAAGGTACCGCCACCGAGGTCGAAGACGGCGATCTTCATGTCCTTGCTGGTCTTGTCCAGGCCGTAGGCCAGGGCCGCGGCGGTCGGCTCGTTGATGATCCGCTTCACGTCCAGCCCGGCGATCTGTCCGGCTTCTTTGGTAGCCTGCCGTTCGGCGTCGTTGAAGTAAGCGGGTACGGTAATGACCGCTTCGGTTACGGTCTGGCCCAGGTAGTCTTCTGCCGTCTGCTTCATTTTCTGCAGCACCAGCGCGGAAAGTTCCTGGGGAGTATATTGGCGGTCGCCGATACGGACACGCGGCGTATCGTTCGGACCGCGTTCAACCGAATAGGAGATCGTTTTCAGTTCATTCTGTACCTCGTTGTAGCGCTTTCCCATGAAACGCTTGATCGAGGAAATGGTATTCTGCGGGTTGGTGATGGCCTGACGCTTGGCCGGATCGCCGACTTTACGCTCGCCGTTCCCATTGTCCATAAAGGCAACAACCGAGGGCGTCGTGCGGCGTCCTTCGCTGTTGGGGATGACAACCGGCTCGTTGCCTTCCATGACCGCAACGCACGAGTTGGTCGTTCCTAAGTCAATTCCGATAATCTTTCCCATAGTCGTGGTTAATGTCTCTGCTTAAAGGTTCTGCTGATGCTGACTTTCCCTCTATAAGCAAGGGAAATGCCACCGCTCCATTTCGGCGCTTTTCGTGCCATATTGACAGCCAAATTCCCGTTTATGGCCGAAAATGGCCCAAAAAAGACTGTCATACCTTCCCGGCCTGGCAGGAAAATCCGCCAGAACGCCCGCCCAGCGGACCGAACGAGGATCGCAGGAATCGGTAAACAAAAAAGCAGACCCGAAGGCCTGCTTTGGATTCCGACCGGGATCTGTCTACCGGCCAAACAGCCCACCAAGCATGTTCCCCAGGCCACCGCTCTGGTTTGAGCCACCGCCCATGAGACCACCGGCGGCCCGCATGAGGTCGTTCATGTCAAGCTTGCCATCCCGCATCGCCGAACTGGCTGCACCCATCCAGTCGACGCCCTGTTTTCCGGTTGCCGCCCCCATGATGGAGTTGGTATCTACGCTGGGATCGTGGGGATCGTGGGCTTTGTTTTTGAGTTGGTTCAGAACCATCGGCACGACTACCGAAGCCACCGACATGGCTACCTGGGGTGAAATGCCCAGACGCTGCATCAGGTTTTGCTGCACGTTCTGTTCAACCCCCTGCGTAACCTGGTGACCATGGGCGGCCCCCGGCCCGGCAAACATCCCGAGCAGATTGCCTAAGTTATCGCCCTGGGCCTGCTGCTGAAGGCCTCCCATAATGCCGCTCTGTATGGCCTGCAGGGCATCTTCGTTCTGGTTGTTGGGAATGGCGGGATTGTTTATGACGGCATCGCCGGCATTCTGGCGGACCAGATTCATCAACGTATCAAGCATGGAATAAGCTGGTTAAAGTAAGTGATCCTGTTTTTGCGACGGAGGCAATTATCCACCGGTAAACTTTCGTAACATTGGACTAGTTTGTTAACCGCAAGCTACCCGAATTGTTGACGATCGAAACCAATCCGCATTTGTTGCTCATGCCCACCGACCAACCGCCATCGCCCGATTGGGGCGCTTTACTGGCCGATCTTTATTATCCCAGCGAATCCGACGAGCCTATTGAATTCATCGCCTGGCCGCCCGAAGCCTTACCGGCCCTGAGCCCCGACTGCCTCCTGCAACACCTGGGCTTACCGGCCGATACGCCCGTTCGGGAGCAATCGCCCGACGAATTCTGGGAGCCCGTGCTGCGGGTGGAAGATTGGTACGAAGAAGAAGAAAAAGCCGTGGTGGAGCGTTTCCGGGAGGTCCAGACGGCATTAACCCGGGAGGTAGCCGCCCCCCGGGCCTTTCGCATTGGGGAAATTGAAATAGACGTTTACCTGCTCGGGCAGCGCCCGGACGGAAGCTGGGCCGGGCTGAAAACCCGGGTGGTACAAACTTAGCAACGCAGGCCCGCTGTCATTTTGCTACCCAGTGACTAAGTCGCAAAATGACAGCGGGCCTGCGTTGCTAGGTTTTTGGGAAGGTTGGGATCAGAACGGGGGCTCCCAGCCTTTTTCGTACTCGCGGCTCCAGAGCTTCATGGCCTCCTTGTCGCGAATGCGGCCGGTTTTCGAATCGACAACCAGGTCTTTTTTGGTCCGGTAAGCAATGTTGGCGAAGTGAGCCAGGAGCGTACTGCGGGCGCCTTCCTCGATGGTCGAATTCTGTTTGGCCTTGCCGCGGACGGCGTCGAAGAAGTTAACGATGTGCCGGGTGCTCATGTCGCCGCCACCGCCCAGGGCCGTCCCCGATTCGTTTCCGGCCGATTTGCTGTCCTTGATCATCTTGCCTTCCCGGTTGTACATCCGGTAGCCGCCCCGGTCAACATAGACGGTCCCTTCGCTGCCGAAGATGACAGTTCCCCGGTCGGAGCCAAAGGTTTTGTAGCCGCTACGGGACTGTCCGCTCCACTTGATGTATTTATCGCCCGGAAACTTGTATGTCGCCTCCATGGTGTCGTACATCGTCCAGCCGTCGTTGACGAAATGCCGCTTACCGGCTTCGACGCTGACCGCTTCCGGAAACTCCACCTGCAGTGCCCAGCGGGCCATATCCAGTTCGTGGGTACCGTTGTTGCCGCTTTCGGCTGTACCGTAGTTCCAGCCGTACCAGTGCCAGTTGTAATCCCAGGTATCGTGCATGTACGGCATGCGCGGGGCGGGTCCCTGGAAGAGGTCCCAGTCCAGGCCATTGGGAACGGGCGCTTTCTGGGGGACAGGCACGGCCCCGCGGGCGTTTACGTAAAAGGCCTCCGCTTTGTAGACCGTCCCGATAGCGCCGCCGTGAATCTGCTTGATCACGTCGATGGACTCCGGAGCTGAGCGCTGCTGGTTGCCCATCTGGATGATTTTACCGGTCCGTTTCTGAATCTCGACCAGGATTTCGCCCTCGCGCGGGTTATGGCTACAGGGTTTTTCGACATAGACATGCTTGCCTGCCTGAACGGCCATCCAGGTGCCGGGCGCGTGCCAGTGGTCCGGGGTGGCGTTGATGAGGACATCGACCGATTTGTCTTCAAACACCTTCCGGATGTCGTTTTCCAGCTTGGGTTTGTAGTCAATGTGCTTGCCGAACTTCTGCAGGGCGGATTCGCGCTGTTTCTGCATGACATCGCAGAGATACGCCAGCTCGACATTGCTGGATTTGAGGGCAATCGGTTCGTAATAGGCGTCCAGACGGCGGCCCAGCCCGGCAATGGCCACGCTAAGGCGTTCATTGGCGCCAATGATCCGGGCGTATGAGCGGGCCGACATGCCATTGGCCAGGTTGCTGAAAGCCAGCCCGGCGGTTCCCAGGGCTGTTTTTTTGAGGAAGTCGCGTCTTGAGTTTTCCATGGGTTTGGTCAGGTATCCGAAAAGATTCCTTTCGGACGATTGTTCCATTTCTATCTAAGGAATTCTTGGGTAGAATTCTACCCGATTTCGACCTGATGGGCACAAAAAAAGCCTCCCGAGTCGTCGGGAGGCTTTCGTACTAGGCCCGGCGGAATCCATCCGGCGCCCTGCTTACTTTACTTTTTCAACAACGGCTTTGAACGCCTCGGGGTGGTTCATGGCCAGGTCAGCCAGCACCTTTCTGTTTAACTCGATACCGGCACCGTGCAGCTTGCCCATCAGCGCCGAATACGACACGCCATTTTCGCGTGCGCCGGCATTGATCCGCTGGATCCAGAGGGCGCGGAAATCCCGCTTCTTCTGGCGCCGGTCGCGGAATGCATACACGAGCCCTTTTTCGACGGCGTTTTTAGCAACCGTCCATACGTTTTTACGACGGCCAAAGTACCCTTTGGCCAGTTTCATGATTTTTTTGCGACGTGCCCGCGAGGCAACGTGGTTTACTGAACGTGGCATTGTAAGTGTTTGTGTTTTTTGACGCCAGCGACAGGATTAGTTAAAAGTGAAAAGTGAAAAATGAAAAGTAGCATTGCGATGGCAACCCTTACTTTTACCTTTTAACTTTTAATTTTTAACTCTTAACTGTTCTTTGGGGCTGGTTGTCGGGTGAAACGATGTAACCGAAAACTGAACTACTGCAGGTTCAGCATGACGCGTACGCGGCGCTCATCGCCAGGAGATACCAGGGCATCGTGAACCAGGTTCCGCTTGCGCTTGGTCGACTTCTTGGTCAGAATGTGGCTGTGAAACGCGTGCTTCCGCTTGATGCGGCCCGTGCCCGTCAGCTTGAAGCGCTTCTTGGCCCCGGAGTTGGTTTTTACTTTGGGCATTGGAGTAAACAGACTGTGTTGAAAAATGAGTAAACAGGCCGCAAAGATACGAAAAAGTGGCGAAAGTCAGAGGGGAAGCCGTAATTAGCCTGTAAATAAGTGACAACGGTGCATGGCGACAAAGTAAAAACGCTGTCGTCATGCACCGTTGTCACGGAAAAGCGCCTGCAGGCGCTTATTTCTTGGGCGGAGCCACCACTTTCGGCGCCAGGAACATCGACATCCGTTTGCCTTCCAGTTTGGGTTCGGCTTCCACTTTGCCGACTTCTTCCAGACCCTTGGCAAAGCGGTTGAGCAAATCCAGACCGCGGTCCTTGAAGACGATCGCCCGGCCGACAAACTGCACGTAGGCCTTTACCTTGGCGCCTTCTTTCAGGAAGCTGATGGCGTGCTTGAGTTTAAATTCGAAATCGTGATCATCGGTATTCGGACCGAACCGGATTTCCTTGATAACTACCTTCTGCGCCTTGGCCTTGATCTCCTTTTGTTTCTTTTTCTGTTCGTATTTGAACTTGGAGTAGTCAACGACGCGGCAGACCGGGGGTACTGCATTGGGAGAAATTTCGACCAGATCGAGGTTCTGTCCACGGGCGAGCTCCAGCGCCTGCTGAATTTCATAGACGCCCTGCTCCACGTTTTCGCCTACCACGCGGACTTGCTTGGCCAGAATGCGTTGGTTAATCCGGTACGGTTCTTCGACCACACGCGGGGGACGCATGGGTCTACGCTGTAATGCCATAGAGAATGTTTAGTGTTGTCAATCGTTACGTATTCGTAACGTTACGAAATTCCGAAAGTTTCGGGAAAGTATGAAATTTGAAAATACAACGCAAACAGAATTAAAGCGGATTGAACCATTGAATTACCCGAACTTTAGCTTTCGGATTTCCCGTGGTTCAATCCGCCGTTCCACCCGGCTTACACCCGCTCCAGCTGAGCGGCCGGCTGGGCCAGTTGCTGGAACAGTTTGGTGAACGCTTCCACCGACATCATCCCCAGATCGCCTTCGCCTTTTCGCCGGACCGAAACCATGCCCTCGGCCTGTTCCTTTTCGCCAACGATCAGCATAAACGGTACCTTGTTTACCTCTGCATCCCGGATCTTCCGGCCGATCTTCTCGTCGCGCAGATCCACATAACCCCGGATATCGCTTTCCTGCAGCATCAGGAACAGATCATTGGCGTATTCTTCGTACTTCTCCGAAATCGGCAGAACCGCAATCTGATCCGGTGAAAGCCAGAGCGGGAAGTTCCCACCCGTGTTTTCGATCAGAATGGCGATGAACCGCTCCATGGAACCAAAGGGGGCCCGGTGAATCATGACCGGCCGGTATTTCTGGTTGTCGGAGCCCGTGTACTCCAGTTCAAACCGGTTCGGGAGCTGGTAATCGACCTGAATGGTACCCAGCTGCCACTTCCGGCCCAGGGCGTCTTTCACCTTGAAGTCGAGTTTCGGGCCGTAGAAGGCGGCTTCACCCAGTTCATGCACCGTCTGGAGGCCTTTTTCCGCCGCCGCTTCGATGATGGCCGATTCGGCAATGGCCCAGGCTTCGTCGCTACCGATGTACTTTTCCTTTTTTTCCGGGTCCCGGAGGGATACCTGCGCGCTGTAGTCGTTGAAACCGAGCGACCGGAACACATAAAGCACCAGGTCAATCACCTTCATGAACTCATCCTTCACCTGATCGGGGCGGCAGAAGATGTGGGCGTCGTCCTGGGTAAAGCCCCGCACGCGGGTCAGGCCGTGGAGTTCTCCCGACTGCTCGTAGCGGTATACCGTTCCGAATTCAGCCAGCCGCAGCGGAAGGTCCCGGTACGAACGCGGTTTGGTCTTGTAGATCTCGCAGTGGTGCGGGCAGTTCATCGGCTTGAGCAGAAACTCCTCGTTGGGATCCGGCGTACGGATCGGCTGGAAGGAATCTTCGCCGTACTTATCCCAGTGTCCCGACGTCACATACAGCTGTTTGCTGCCGATATGCGGCGTAACAACCTGGGAGTAACCCGCCCGGACCTGCGCCCGGCGGAGGAAGTTCTCCAGGCGCTCGCGCAACATGGTGCCTTTCGGCAGCCAGAGTGGAAGCCCCTGCCCTACTTTTTCCGAGAAGGCAAGCAATTCCAGCTCTTTACCCAGCCGGCGGTGATCCCGCTTTTTGGCTTCCTCCAGCAGGTGCAGATACTCGTCGAGTTCCTTCTGCTTGGGGAAGGTAATGGCGTAGATGCGGGTCAGCATCTTGTTCTTTTCGTCGCCGCGCCAGTAAGCTCCGGCCACGTTCATCAGCTTGGCCGCCTTAATGAAGCCGGTATTCGGAATATGCGGCCCGCGGCAAAGATCGGTGAAATTGCCCTGGGTGTAGAAGGTAATGCTGCCGTCTTCCAGCCCCTCGAGCAGTTCAATCTTGTAGGGATCGCCCTTTTCCTCAAAGTAGTGGATAGCCTCGGCTTTCGGAACGGCCCGGCGCAGGTACTCGTTTTTCTGCCGCGCCAGCTCCAGCATTTTCTCTTCGACCTTTTTGAAATCGTCCTGGGCAAAGTGCTGACCATTCAGATCGACGTCGTAGTAAAAGCCGTTTTCAACCGGCGGCCCAATGGCGAATTTGACCCCCGGGTACAAAGCTTCCATCGCCTCGGCCATCAGGTGGGCCGATGAGTGCCAGAAGGTCGCCTTCCCCTCCCGGTCGTTCCAGGTCAGCAGCGTTACCTTGGCATCGGTGGTTATGGGGCGGGTGGCGTCCTGTACCGTGCCGTTCACTTTGGCGGCAAGTACATTCCGGGCCAGGCCTTCGCTGATGCTGGCGGCAACCTCCAGACCGGTCACGCCGCTGGGGTACTCTCGAACGCTCCCGTCGGGCAGCGTAATGCTAATTTGGTCACTCATACTGTTATTGGTTTGAAAGTCATCGGGCGTGGTCCGCCATCGCGGTCAGTCGTTCAGTCTTGGGGCCCAGTCAGGTCAGCAGCCTTTTCAGAAACCGGGAACCGCTGAGCCGAAGAACTGACCACCGGAAAACCATCGCTTATTTGATTGAATCCCCCGGCATACCAAATCGCGTCCGAGGTTTAATGGTCATGATCCGGACCCGGCCGGTATCGGGCGCTGCGGGCTTGACGGTTGTGTACGCTTTATTGCCCAGCTCACCCGGGATGGTCAAACTGCCATAGGCGCCATAATCCAGCCGCCGCTGCACGCGCCAGACGCCGTTCTTGGCCAGATAATCCCCGGGATTGGCGTCGGATTCCTGGGTGTAATACTCCAGGGCCCGTTCCAGCTGACCGGTTTGCTCCAGGGCCGTTGCCAGGTAAAAGCGCAGCCGGGGCATATCGGGTTTGAGCCGCTGTACTTCTTCAAAGTGCCGCAGCGCCGGGCCAAACAGCTTCCATTTCTGGCTGATCAGCCCCAGCTGGAGGTGGGCCCGGTACATACCCGGTTCCAGCCGAATGGCATCCTGGTAGTAACGGTACGCACTATCGAGGCGGTACGCCCGGTGAAAGGTCAGGGCCCGGTTGTAAATCAGATCCGGATTGTTAGGGAAATACTGAAGCGCCAGCCGGTTGTACTCCAGCGCCTGTTCCGCATTGCCCTGCACAGCGTGGATGGCCGTCAGTTGCTTATAGGATTCGAGGTAGCGGGGCTTCAGCGACAGGGTTCGTTCGTACTGCGCTAGCGCCGTCAGGGTATCCCCTTGCCGGGCAGCGACCAGCCCCAGGAAGTGAAAGGCCTCACCTTCGTAGGGCGACATCTGCAGCACCTTCGTCAGGTACAGCCGGGCACGATCGTACTGCTTTTTTTCCTGGACCAGATCCCCCATGACCAGGTACAGTTCCGGGGTTTTAACGCCTAGCCCTTCGGCCCGCTCGGCACTTTCCAGCGCCGCATCGATCTGCCGGCGAGCCCGGAGAATCTGGGCTTTGATGAGGTGGTACCGACCGATATCGTCTTCCAGGTCCAGCGCTTCGTTGATGTCCGACAGCGCCTCCGCCGTTCGTCCGGCAGCCAGGTGCAGCATTGCCCGCTTGGCGTAGGCCGAAGGGGGAGCGCTCCGGTTGATCGCGCGGGTTAGGGCTTCCAGGGCCGATTCGTTCCGGATTTCGGCCGAGTTTTTCGGAACAGCCGGAATCCGGATCTGCCGCCGGCTGTCGTTGGAACAAGCCGTCAGCAGCCCTATCGCAAGCCCTATCCAGATACCAGATCCCAAGCGCATCGGCTGTCTACCTAAGTTGGCCGCAAATATACGCCTTAGACCGAAGAAAACCGATAAAAGACCCCCAGCGGCAGGCGTTTCCCGAAGGAATCGGGCAGGAAGAGCTCCCCGTATTCCTTCCCCGGCCGTTCCCCGAACTGGGATTGCATCAGGTTTTCCAGAATCAGGGCGGAAAAACCCAGCGAATACAGGTTGATGATCAGAAAGTAGTGGTCCGGGTCCAACAAGGCGGCGCAGGTGCGCAGCAGTTCGTTGAGATGTTCCTCCAGCAGCCACTTCTCGCCTTCCGGACCCCGCCCGTAGGCCGGCGGGTCCAGAATCAGGCCGTGGTAGGTATTGCCCCGACGGGCTTCCCGGCGGACAAACTTCATGGCGTCTTCGACTACCCAGCGGATGTTGTCCAGCCCGCTGGCTTCCATATTCTCCCGCGACCAGGTAATCACCTGCCGGACGGCATCCACGTGGGTAACTTCCGCACCCGCCTGCCGGGCTGCCAGCGAAGCAGCTCCGGTATAGGCAAACAGGTTCAGGATACGCGGGCGTTCGACCGGCAAAGCCTTCACCTTCTGGGCGATGTACGACCAGTTGACGGCCTGCTCGGGAAAGATGCCAACGTGTTTAAAGGAGGAAAGCGACAATTTAAAGGTCAGATCGAGCCCTTCCTGGCGGTACGGGATAAACCAGCGGTCGGTCATGCCCGGCCGGGTCAGCCACTCGCCTTTTTCCTGGGAACCTTTATCCCGCCGGAAAACGGCCTGGGCCTGCCTTTCCCATTCGGTATCGGGCAGGCTTTTATCCCAGATGGCCTGGGGTTCGGGCCGGCTCAGAACCTGGTGGCCGAAGCGCTCCAGCTTTTCAAAGCCACCCGAGTCGATAAGCTCGTATTCAGCCCAGGGGGCCGGCGTCAGTAGTTGCAACGTAATAGTGAATTAGTGAATTAGCGATTAGGTGCCAGGTGGGCCCGCTCCTGCGGCAATTGCCCTGCCCTCTTCAAATTGCTCAATCGCTCCATTTATTTCCCGCTCATGGCCAATATCAGCTCAAACTCGTCGGGGCGAACGGGCATTACCGACAGCCGGGACTGCTTGATCAGCGACAGGTTCGCCAGCAGGGGTTCGCCCTTCAGCGCCGCCAGGGGAACCGGGCGTACCAGTTTCATCATCGGTTCCAGTTCGACCACCACCCAGCGCGGATCGTCCGGCACGGTCGGGTCCGGGTACGCCTCCCGACTGACTTTCGCCAGCCCCACCACTTCCTTTCCCTCCACGCTATGGTAGAATAGGACCTGGTCGCCCAGCCGCATTGCGTTCAGATTGTTCCGGGCCTGGTAGTTACGAACACCATCCCAAACGGCCCGCCCCGCCGCCTCAAAATCCTGCCAGGAATAGGCGTCAGGCTCGGATTTTACTAGCCAGAAGTTCATAAGTACAAGTTAACAGGGATTGAAGGATTGATGGATTGAAGGATTGATGGATGGGTCTAGGGATTCTGACCTCTTTTGCCCATCGATCCTTCAATCCATCAATCCTTCAATCCTTAATAATTATCCATATCATACCCATCCCCATACCGATTACCGAAGTCTTCGGATTCTTCGTTGCGGTCGAAGCCTTTGTATTTCAGCGCTTTCTTAAGGAGGGAGATCTGGCCGGAATGATAGCAGTCGTGGTTGATGATTCCGTGCAGCAGGTCGTAATAGGTGTAATCGCGGCCCGGGACGATATCCTCCAGGAACTCGTCGTCGTCCCGTTTGTCAAGTTCGTTGATCAGCTCTTCCTGGCTCAGACTCAGCTCCATCTGCAGGGCCTCCCATTCGAAATCGTCGATGACCTGAAACGATCCGAAGTTTTTCTCCGGCGTTTTGATGTCGAATTCGGCGTCTCCCTGCATTTTCTTGACACAGAAAATGCGCCAGCTGGTCATGTGGAAAACCAGTTCAGCAACGGAGTGCGTATTGGGCGTGATGCGTTTGCCGGCCATTTCCGGCGTTACACCCCGCAATACTTCCACCAGTGAGGGACCATGCCAGGCTTCTTCTCCCTCGTAACTTGTATTTAGCAGATCAATGATCCGGATCAGTTCGTCGTTCTGTACCATTTCGCTTAGGTCATTAATTGGATAGCGACCATCCCGAAGCTCCCGCTTCGGAAGGCAAAAGTAATACCATAATGCCTGGAATCTACCAGAAAAATACCTGGCCAGATTGTTTCAAAGGCAAAAAATCGGGCTTCCAGACGACTTTTCGCCAAAATTCGGGGCCTTTTGAAAAAAAATTTTACTTTGCGCATACAACCTAATGAATAAAGTATCATATTTGTCAGACAAAATATCTTCTTCTAACATACTTGTCAGCAAAGCCTTAGTGGCACCATGATCGTATTTAATCGTTAAACGACCATGCTGGCAAAACAGCAAAGTGACGAGGATCTCGTCCGCAATTATCTGGACACCCAGAAAGACGAATTTTTTGAGCAGCTCTACAACCGGTACGTCTCCAAGGTATACCGGCGGTGCCTCTCGATTACCAAGGACCCCTACAAAGCCGAAGACTTCACCCAGGATATCTTCCTGAAGGCGATGTCCAACCTGAAGGGTTTCCGGGAGCGTTCCTCTTTCTCGACCTGGTTGTACAGCATATCGACCAACTATTGCATGGATCAGGTCAAACTGGCCAAGCGATTGCCTACGGTTGAACTCAACGTCGAGATAACCCACGATGTTTCTGAACCCCTGAACGCACTCAGCCCCGACGAGCAGGCCGCCGCTATCCAGCAGGTACTGGCGACCCTGAAACCCGACGAGCTGGAATGCCTCAAACTAAAATATTACGAGAACCTGGACATTCGGGAGATCGCCCTCAAGCTGCAGCTTTCGGACAGCGCCGTTAAGATGCGCCTGAAGCGTACGCGGGATAAACTCCGGAAGACCTTTGACGAGGTTTGCATGGTATAACGCTATACTGAACTGATTTTCCTGAAACAGGATACGACCGCACACGGGTAGTTGCCAGGCAATTATCCGTGTGCGGTTCTTTTTTTTATTTTTAGGTCTTTACCGGCCTTTCAACCTCCCCCTATGCAGATTCGCACATTTACCCGCCTTGCCTTGATTACGCTGACCGGACTTGGCGTTTCGCTCTGTCCGGAACCAGGGCTTGCCCAGCGAAAATCCAAACCCGCTCCAGCCGTCGAGCGTACGGTTGTATCAGACAGCCTGTTCAATGGCCTGCGCTGGCGCAACATTGGGCCGTTCCGGGCGGGCCGCTCCCTGGCCGTCGCCGGACACCCCGACCAGCCGCTTACCTATTATTTCGGAGCTACCGGTGGCGGAGTCTGGAAAACGGTCAACGGAGGGGCCAGCTGGATGCCGATTTCCGACAACACCTTTTCATCCAGTTCCGTAGGGGCCATCACCGTCGCCCCCAGTGATCCCAACGTCCTGTATGTCGGGATGGGGGAACCCGAGATCCGGGGGAATATTTCCTTCGGCGACGGAGTTTATAAATCAACAGACGGCGGCAAAACCTGGAAGCATGTCGGTCTGCGACAGGCCGACGGGATCGGCAATATCGTTGTCCACCCCCGAAACCCGGACATTGCCTACGTGGCGGCCCTGGGCAATCCGTTTGCCCCCAACCGGGACCGGGGCGTTTTCCGAACCCGGGATGGGGGGAAAAGCTGGGAAAAGATTCTACAAGAACGACAGCACCGGGGCAGCGGTCGTCCGGATGGATCCCGCCAATCCGTCCATTCTGTATGCTTCTCTCTGGCAGGCTTACCGCAACGGGTACTCCATGAGCAGCGGTGGGCCAGGCTGCGGCCTGTACAAATCCACCGATGGCGGAGACAGCTGGGTTTCCCTCAACCAGCGGCCCGGTATGCCCAAAGGCCTGCTGGGCAAAATCGGCCTGGCGGTTTCTCCGGCTAATCCGAACCGGGTATACGCCATGATCGAAAACGCCCGGGGTGGCCTCTACCGCTCCGACGACGCGGGTGGCAGCTGGCAGCTCATCAACGAGGATAAGAACCTCTGGCAGCGTCCCTGGTACTACATGATGATCGAAGCCGACCCGCAGAACGCCGACGGGCTAATCGTCCTGAACGTAAACGCCATGAAATCCACGGATGGTGGCCGAACGTTCAGCGTCCTCCATGTTCACCATGGCGATACCCACGACATCTGGTGGAATCCCCGTAACAGCCAGAATTTCATCATCGGCGACGATGGCGGCGGGGAGGTGACTTTCAATGGCGGGGCTACCTTCTCGGACATCACCATGCCGACGGCCCAGTTCTACCACGTTTCCCTGGACAATGACTTTCCTTATAACGTCTACGGCGCCCAGCAGGATAATTCCTCCGTGCGCATTGCCAGCCGGACCGACGGATACAGCATCGGTCGCAACGACTGGTACCCGGTAGCGGGCGGGGAAGCCGGCTATATCGCCCCCGACCCGACCAATCCGAAAGTAACCTTCGGGGGAGAATACGACGGCCTGCTGACGCGGCACGACAAAGCTACCAACCAGAACCAGGCGATTTCGGTCTACCCCGAATCGGCCATTGGCTCACCGGCTTCTGCCAAGAAATACCGGTTCCAGTGGACGTACCCGATCGTTTTTTCGCCCCATGACCCGAAGCTCCTGTTCGTGACGTCGAACCATGTCCACCGGTCGACGGACCACGGCCATACCTGGGAAGATATCAGCCCGGACCTGACGCGGAACGATCCCAAAACCTTGGGCGAAACCGGCGGGCCGATCACCAAGGATATGACCGGTGCCGAAATCTACGGTACCATCTTCACCTTTGCGGAATCGCCCGTGGAAAAGGGCGTCTACTGGGCCGGGTCGGACGATGGGTTGCTCCACCTCAGCCGTGATGCCGGGAAAACCTGGACAAACGTCAGCCTGCCGGCCAGCCTCCTGCCGGAATGGGCACTGATGAGCCTGATCCATCCCTCCGACCATACGCCCGGAAAAGCTTACCTGGCGGCCAACCGCTACCTGAACGGCGACCGGAAGCCTTATCTGTTCAAAACGACGGACTACGGCAAGACCTGGACGGTCATTACAGCTGGCATCCCGGCGGATGAATACGGTCGGGTGGTGCGGGAAGATCCCAACAAGCCCGGACTGCTGTACGCGGGAACCGAGCGGGGCATCTATGTATCCTTCAACGATGGCGCGAACTGGCAGCCGCTGAACCTGAATCTGCCCCTTACGCCCATCCGGGACCTGCAGATTCATAAGCGGGAAAAAGACCTGGTGGTGGCAACCCACGGCCGGTCGTTCTGGATCCTGGACGACATTACGCCCCTGCACGAGATCATGGATAAAAAAGTAGCCGGCCCCATGCACCTCTTCAAGCCCCGCCATGCCTACCGCATGCAGGGCGGATCGATGGGCGCTCGCCGGCCCGATCCAACCGAAGGAGAAAATGCCGAGAATGGGGTCCTTATCCGGTACTTCCTGAAAACAGCTCCGACGAAAGAGCTCAAGCTGCAGTTCCTGACGGCCTCGAATGAACCCGTGATTACTTATTCCAACCTGAAGGACAAAAAAGGAGAGCCCATCAAACTTAACCGGGACTTTTTCGAGGATGTCAGCCTGCCTCGACCGGGTACGATTCCGGCAAAAGCGGGGATGAACCACTTTGCCTGGGATATGCGCTACCCCGACGCTACGGCCGTGGAAGGAACGAACGTAATGTGGGCCGGCAGCGGAATGGGTGCCAAGGCCGCTCCGGGCATGTATAAGGTTCGGTTGCTGCTGGGCGATTCCCTGGTGGCGGAGCAGCCGATCGAAATTTGGAAAGACCCCCGTTTGAAAACCACCGATGCGGACTACCAGGAACAGTTTGCCTTTATCCAGAAGGTCACCCAGAAAGTATCGGAAATCCACAAAGGCATTAACCAGATTCGGACGGTCCGCAACCAGGTGAACGGTTACCTCACGGCCATTAAGGATACTACCCTCACCAGTAAGTTCCGGTCCGCGACCAAGCCCATGCTGGAGGAACTGGATAAGGTGGAAGCCCTGCTGATGCAGCCCAAAGCCAAAGCGCCCCAGGACGTACTGGCCTACCCCATCCGGCTGAACGACAAGATCGCCGGCATTGCCGAACTGGTCGCCGCCGCAGACACCCGCCCTACCCGCTCCGCTTACGTGGCTTACGAGGCGCTGGCCAAACAGGCCGACGACGCCTTGACCCGGCTAAGGGATGTCATCGGTAAGCAGGTGCCGGCCTTTAACCAACTGGTGACGGAACAGAAAGTCCCCGCCATCGTCCTCGACAGCAAAGGCTATTAAGCCTTCCCTACCGAAAGCCAGGGCCATTCCGCAAGGGGTGGCCCTGTTTATTCCCCCTTTTTCAGGACACTGAGGTTGCCACTGCTTTCGATATAACACTCCCGGACATTGGCGAAACCATCGACGCCCTGCTCCCGCAGCATACCTTGCAGTTCGTCCTCACTCAGAAACTCCTTGCGCAGGTTTTGCTTGATCACCTCGCCGTTCCGAACCAGGATACGGGGCTCCGGGGCATTGAACCGGCGGATCACCAGATTATGCATCCCCAGAAAATCGAGGAAAAAATCCCAGAAGACCAGCGTTCCGACCAGGGCAAATCCTTCCGTAACAGACTTATAATCATTAGCCATGGCATTCTGGGCGGCATCGGCGATGAGGGTAATCAGCAACAGGTCCGTAAGACCCGTCTGGGAAGCGCCGCGCCGAAAGATACGCAGGTAAACCAGGCAGAACCAGTAGGTTAACGTTCCCCGAACGACCATTTCGAGAATCGATGAAGAGGGCGTAAATAAGGTTTTCCAGTCGACGCTGGTGAGTGCTTCCATAGGGGTATCCATTTTTTTATGTAATAACCAGCCCCCATTTTTGGGGTTCACAATCCGATTACATGAACGTCAATCCATATACGATCCCTGCGCCCGACCGGGCTCTGGAAGCGGTAGTTCAACGCCACCTGGACCAGAAAACGAAACCGCCCGGCTCGCTGGGCCGGCTCGAGGAACTCGCCCTTCGGGTGGCGTTGATCCAGCAAACCGAGCGGCCGGAACTGCGTAATCCGCACCTTCTCCTCTTTGCCGGCGACCACGGCCTGGCCGCCGAAGGCGTCAGCGCCTATCCATCCGCCGTGACCTACCAGATGGTACAGAATTTTATCCGGGGCGGGGCGGCAGCCAATGTTTTCTGCCGACAGAACGACTTAACACTGCTGGTCTGCGATGTCGGGGTAATCGGCACCTTCGCCGAAAACACGGAAACGTTCGTCAAGTTCAAGATCCGGCCCGGGACGCGGAACATGCGTTTTGAGCCCGCCATGACCCGGGATGAGTGCGAAGCCGCCCTGGATGCCGGTCGGACGCTGGTCAACGGGGTGGCCTACCGGGGCTGTAATGTGGTCGGTTTCGGGGAGATGGGCATCGGCAACACATCCTCCGCCAGCTTGCTGATGCACCGATTAACGGGCATAGCCTTGGAGGACTGCGTGGGCCGGGGTACCGGGCTGACGGATGCGCAGGTGGCGCACAAATTATCCGTATTGGAGGAGGTCAGCCAGCGCCATGCTGATTGCACCACGCCAATGGCCGTGCTTGAAGCCATGGGCGGGTATGAACTGGCAGCCATTGTCGGCGGCATTCTGCAGGCAGCCGAAAACGGGATGGTCATTCTCATCGACGGATTCATTACCAGTGCGGCCTTGCTGGTGGCCTGGAGCCTGGAGCCTGCCGTACTTGACTATTGCATTTTTACCCACTGTTCAGCCGAACAGGGCCACCACCGGCTGCTGGCTCACCTGGGCGTACAGCCGCTCCTGGACCTGGGGCTTCGCCTGGGCGAAGGCACCGGCTGTGCGCTGGCCTATCCCCTGCTCGCCTCGGCGGTCGCCATGCTCCGGGAGATGGCCACGTTTGCGGAAGCGGGCGTTTCCGGTAAGGCTCAAGACTGATCATCGTACCATCATGCTTCGACTCTTTTTCACCGCGCTGATGTTCTACACCCGGCTGCCCGTGCCGGCGTCCACCGATCATGATCCGACGGCCCTGAACCGGGCAACCGTTTTCTTTCCCCTGATCGGCTGGATCGTCGGGGGATTGGCCGCGGCGGCTTACGGGATCGGGACCGTTCTCTTTCCCACCCACCTCGCCATTCTGTTGAGCATTATTGTCAGTATCTTGGTTACCGGGGCTTTTCACGAAGACGGCTTCGGCGATGTCTGTGATGGATTCGGCGGCGGCTGGAACAAAGCGCAGATTCTGACCATCATGAAGGACAGCCGGCTGGGTACCTACGGCTTTGTCGGGCTGGGGCTACTTTTAGCCACAAAATTTCTGGCGCTCCAGACCATCGCCGAAACCGAAGGCAGCCCCTGGACCTTCGTCCTGATCTACCTCGCCGGTCACAGTGTGAGCCGTTTTATGGCTATTACGGTCATCAAGACCATGACCTACGCCCGCGAGGACGATGAAGCCACCGGCAAGGCCAAACCAGTCGCCCAGGGCCTCAGCAACGGCCAGTTCCTCCTGGCGGCGGTCCTGGGTTTACTACCGCTGGTAGGCCTGGTCCTGAAAACCGAGCTCTGGATTTACCTGACCTTTCTACTGCCCCTCTGGCTGGCGCGGACTTACCTGGCCCGCCTGTACCAGCGGTGGATCGGAGGCTATACCGGCGACGGCCTGGGCGCTGTGCAGCAACTGACGGAAGTCGTTTTTTACCTGTCCTTTGTCTCGATTAAGTGGATTTCCCTGTGAAGGTTGAAATGGCTAAATGGCCAGACTGCCTCGAAGTACGAAATAGGTGTATAGTCATTTTAACCATTCAACCATTGCAACCATCCAACCCATCCCATGAATCTATACCTAATTCGCCATACCGCGGTAGCCGTGGATCGTTCGGTTTGTTACGGGCAGACGGATGTGGATCTGCTGGATACGTATGAAACGGAAAAGGAGCGGATTATCAGCCTGTTACCGCAAGGACCCTTCGACGTATGGAGCAGTCCGTTGGGCCGCTGTCGCCGGCTGGCCAACGACCTGGCCGAGTCGGTGCATTACGACAACCGGCTGAAGGAGTTTCATTTTGGCCAGTGGGAAATGCAGGCCTGGAATGCCATTCCGACCGAGGAGTTAAATCCGTGGATGGCGGACTTCGTGGAGGTCCGGGTTCCGGGCGGGGAAACGTTTCGGGAGCTTTACGACCGGGTGGCGGATTTCTGGCAGTCGGAGCTGGCTCCGCTGGCGGCGGAAGCGGACCGGACGGTCGCTTTGGTGACCCATGGCGGGGTTATCCGCTGTTTGCTGAGTTTATTTTTAGAGCTATCTTTACGCAATGCTTACCGCCTCCACCTGGACTACGGATCGGTCAGCCGGGTATCGGTTCAGCCGACCCATTATACCATTCATTATATCAATCGGTAATACAACCGCATGAAGTCGCTTTCTATTCGCACTGCCACGCTCGTTTCCCTTATCCTGCTAACGGCCCTAAGCCGGCTGTTACCGCATCTGCCCAACTTTACCCCCATCGCCGCCCTGGCTCTGTTCGGAGCCTGCCGTTTTGAGCGGAAAAGTCTTGGGCTGATCGTGCCACTGGCCGCCATGCTGCTCAGCGACCTGCTGATTGGTTTTCACGCAACGATGGCCGCCGTTTATGCCTCCTTCGCCGCTACCTGGGTCATTGGCCTGGTGCTGCTTCGCCGCCCGACCGTCGGCCGCATCGCTACCGCCTCCGTCCTCTCCTCGGTGCTCTTTTTCCTGGTGACCAACTTCGCCGTCTGGTACGGAGATACCTTTTATCCCCAGAACCTCCAGGGCCTGATCGCCTGCTACACCGCCGGTCTGGCGTTCTACAATGGCCAGTCGTTCTTCCTCAACGGCCTCTTCGGCGACCTGTTCTTCAACGGCCTGCTGTTCGGCGCCTTTGCTTTGTTGCAGCGGCGGTTTCCAGCTTTGGCTTAAGGATTGAAGGATTGAAGGATCGAAGGATTGAGGTATTTTCTTCCTGTGCCTTCGATCCATCAGTCCTTCAATCCTTACCCCTCGTCCACGAGCTCGGCCGCCAGCCGTCCTCCCGCTGGCTTTCCTGGTGGGCCAGGCGCAGCAGGCGTTCGATTTTTCGGGTCCCGGTTTCGATGAATTCATCCGTCCGCTTGAACCACACTTCGTACACGTTGTGTGGTTTATTTTTTTGTACGCCCAGAAACAGGAAATCGGTCGCCGAGGGATTGGCCTGGAAGTAAAAAGCGGCCTGTCGGTCGTAGCCATACAGCTGAAACTTGTAATGAAATTCTTCGCAGGTCCGGGCGGAAGTGGTTTTTAGATCGACGATCAGGCCGGATCGGAGGCCATCAGGACGGGCCTTCAGCGGCAGACCGGTCAGGCCGCAGGTCCAGAACAGGGGTTTCTCGGCTTCCAGTCCCTCCAGCAGGTCGGAAGTACGCTCCCGGACGGATTCCGCCAGGGCCCTAAGGTTGGCGCCTTCGGTCCGGGTATGGCGATTCCAGTCGACCGGACGCCCGGGTTCCAGGATCAACTGGTGAAAGGTCGTACCGTACTGCATGACCTTGGAGAAGCCTTTTTCAGCGGACGGTAAGTATGGACATTGAGAAGCTCGGTCAGGTCCGAGTTGGCGTAAGCCGGGTGGGAGCGGTATTCGAATTCGGTCATGGATCAAGGTACTGAAGCCTGGAAACACCGCCTGTCCGGCACCGGTTCCTCATCGGCAACAGCGTGAGGCAGAGGATTCATTTTTTTCGAATGCTTTTTTTTCGTGGCCGCACGACCAGTTCCCGGTATCCATAGGTCGGGTCCGGTTCGCGGGTGTAACTCAGGTCCGGAAAGATACCGATGACCAGTTCGGCGGTCGTGTAGATGCGGCAGCCGTCCAGCAGGTGCCCGCCGATGGTCCGGCCGGTTGAATCCGAGGCAGCCAGGTGCAGATGGCTGCCGTTGGTCGATAAGGTTCCTACCAGGGACACGATCTCAAAATGGCCGGTCCATTCGGCGGCGCCTTCCTGGTTTGCCAGCCGCAGCCTCAGATCCGTCAGACTCCCTACGGCCGTCACTATAGCCCCGGCTTCGATGCCCTCGGCGCTCACCAGCGCCTCCAGTTCCTGCTTCAAATCCTGCCCGGGTGCCAGCCGAAGGCTGAGGGTTTCCATCCGGGCCCGAACCGGTTTTGTTTGTGCCTGCATTTTAATCGAAACTAGCGTCAAGATAAGCAATAAACCTAGGCGCATTTCTGTTTTTTGTTCAAGTGATGAATCGATTATGTGCCGCCGACTTCTTGTTCTTTTCCTAAGCCTGCTCCCGGTGCTGGCCTTCCGTCCGGAAAGCGCCCCCACCCGGGATGAATACAGCCGTATTGACGCCTACGCCCGCAGTGCGCCACAGTCTGTGGCCGGGAATATCAACAGCCTGGCCGACTACCTGACCACGCCCGCACGAACCGATATGGATAAGGTCCGGGTGATTTACGCCTGGATTGTCTCCCACATCCGCTACGATATCGAAGCGGCCAATAGCCCCTACCGGCAAAAGTATTATTCCGAAAAGGAATTCGCTACCCGCACCCTGCGGGCCCGCAAGGGCCTCTGTACGGGCTACGCCCTGCTGTTTAAATTTATGCTGGAGCGTGCGGGGGTCCAGGCAGTCAGCATTCGCGGGTACGCCCGTACTGAAGACCGGGAAGCGGGGAATCCGGTTCCGAAAATTGACCACGAGTGGAATGCGGTGAATATCGAAGGCGACTGGTACCTTTTTGACCTGGCCTGGGCTGTGTCGACGGCCAACGAAGGGGAAATCAGCAATGACTTTTACTTCATGACGCCGCCCAGCCAGTTTGTGGCGCAGCACTTCCCTACGGAAGCCCGCTGGCAGTTGCTCGATCAGCCGGTCGCCAAAGCCCGCTTTGATCGTTTCCCAAAACTGTACGCTCCTTACTTTAACCTGGGTTTTGGTCCCTCCTTCCCCCAGGAAGGCCGCATCGACGCTATGGGGAAAGCCGAACTGACCCTGGAAACGGATTTTTCCATGGAGTACCTGTGTACCGTTGGCCGGCCTGGACAGGGCCAGAGCAAGGAAGTGCCCGTCACGGTAACCCGCGAAAACGGTCGGCACCGCCTGCTGGTGAACCTGCCGGTCCGGGGAACGTCTACCCTGCACGTCTACGCCCGCCCCCGCTCCAAGGAGCGCTACAAACGCTACGACTGCATTGCGTCCTTTACGGTGCAGAATGGGTAACCGCCTATCGCATGTCGATCAGCAGGTTCCGGAAGGCATCCATCCGAACGTAACTCTTCTCCCGAATAACGACCGTAGTCTCCGGCTCTTCGATCACGCCGGGGCCTGATAGCGTTTCCGACGCTTGAATGCGGCGACGGTCGTAGACCGGGCAGGAACAGGGCGTAAGGTCCGCTTCGTAATACACAACCCGGTATCCTTTCAGCGCGCGAAAATCCTGTTCGTAATTATGCAGGGGATGAACATCCCGCTGCTGGGTGTCGACCGAAGTCAGCGATGGGGCATCACTGGCCAGCAGCAACAGGTAGCCCAGGGCGGTGGAAACACCCGCCGCTACCGGAACAATGACCTGATGAATGCCCACGTAATCCGCAATACTGGTTACGTGGACGGGTCCGTTGCCCCCGAAGGCCAGCAGGCTATAGGAACTGATGTCGTCGTTGGTGGAATCGACCAGCTCCCGGATGGCATCGCCGATGTAGCTCACGACCTGCTGGTGCAGCTGCATGGCCGCCGCTTCGGTCCGGATACCCAGCGGTTGGGCGATTGCCTCATCGACGGCCCGGCGGGAAGCCTCCCGGTCCAGCGGCAGCCGCCCGTCCAGGAGCTGGCCCGGGTTGAGGTACCCAAGCACAATATTGATGTCCGTAACGGTCGGCAGAGTCCCTCCCCGGCCAAAGGCAGCCGGACCGGGTTCGTGTCCGGCGTTCTCCTGCCAGAGCGTATACGCCTGATCCGCGCCCAGCCCGACATAATTGTTGCCGCCAACCGGCAGCGTTCGTTCCCCCACCACCTTATCCGCGAGGGCTACCTCGTCGGTCTGTCCCGGTAGAAGGGCCAGGTAGGTAAAGGTGCCACCCATTTTCAGCAGAATCAGCTTTTTCCGGTCGGTGATCTGGCTCAGAAACTGCCCGAAGTAAATACCGCCGATGCGGCTGGGATGCATCACTTCATCGGGCTTTGCTTCGGCGGTAGGAACCAGTCGGCCATCATGGGTCACCAGCCGAATCGGCGCCTGCCAACCCAGTTGCCGAAGCTGCTGCTCCAGCTGGCGCGTGCATTCAAGCGCCTGCTCGCCGGAAAGGCGAACACTCAGTCCCATGACAACGGCTTCGATATCCTCGGCGGAAATCCCGACTTCTTCGAAGAATTGCCGGATTTCCCGTACCAGGGCGACCGTCGGTTCGTGGAAGGTGCTGGGTACCTTTCGGATCTGGATGTGCTTTTCGGCATCTACCAGGACAAAGTCGGTGAACGTTTCACCCCAGTCGATGCTGAATCGGTAGCGGCTCATAAAATACCTGGGTTATTTCCCGTTGCTGATGCGCATCCGACTGATCAGCCAGAGACCGTCCGCGTTTTTCACCAGGTCGGTCTGGATGGTGGAGGGCTTGGGAGGTGCTGCGGCACCGGGTTCGCGGAGCAGAACGGTTTCGGTCGCCTGGGCGGTGCGTTCTTCGATCCGCAGGTTGCGGAGGCGGTGATTTTCGACCAGGTGCTTGCTATACTGCTGCCTGAACTCCTCCGGCCGCAGCGTTTTTCCGCTTGGGTCCGTAATGATGGCGTCCGCGGTGTAAGTTTTGCCCAGTTCGGTCGATCCGACAGGGTTTAGCCGCTTTTTGAGCATGCTCACCAGCGTATCCCGGTCCGGGTACAGAGCGGGCGTGGTAGTCCGCGTTTCGGTACGGCGCAGGCGCCGTTCTACCGTTGATTCCGGTTGCTGGGCGTAAGCCAGCAGGGGACAGCCGGCGAGCAGCACGAAATACAGTCTTTTCATGGCGTTAGAGGAGGTCTATGCAGCTTAGAAAGCCAATTTATTCGAAAAATGTTTAACGGGTCAGGTGTACAGGCGTTCGGCCAGCCGAAAGGTGTTGCAGTGGGCCTCCACAATATCGGCCAGGCGAGGCGAATAGCCGCCGCCCATGGAAACGACGATGGGCAGCCCACGCCGCCGGGCTTCCCCGAACACCAGCGCATCCCGCTCCCGGCAGCCGTCTCTGGAAACCTTGAGCTTCCCCAGCTTATCCGAAGCCAGAATGTCGACGCCGGCCACGTAAAATAGAAAGTCCGGCCGGACCCGGTCGATCAGTTCCGGCAGGGTTTGGTGCAGGGTACTCAGGTAAACCTCGTCGCCGGTACCCGTCGGCAGGGCAATATCCAGATCCGACGTTTCCTTATGCAGCGGATAATTGTCCTTCCCGTGCATGCTAAAGGTAAAGACCCTGGGTTCCTTCTGAAAAATGACCGCCGTTCCGTTGCCCTGGTGGACGTCGAGGTCGATGACCAGGATCTGACGCGCCAGCCGGTTTTCCAGCAGGTAGTGGGCGGCGACGGCCACATCGTTCAGCAGACAGAAGCCTTCGCCCCGGTCGGCATAGGCGTGATGGGTGCCGCCGGCCACGTTGAGTGCAATGCCGTGTTCTCTCGCCAGCAATGCGCAGGACAGCGTACCCCCGGTAATCAGCCACTCCCGCTTAACCAGGCCTTCGGTCAGGGGGAAACCTATCCTACGGACCATTTTTGCCGGGACAGAAAGCGATTTTAGCTGTTGGATGTACCCTTCATCATGCACGCCGGCCACCCACCGGTCCTCGACCGGCTGGGGGCTGAAAAAGTCGGTTGGCTGGCAGGTACCTTCGTACAGGAGCTGTTCCGGGATGAGTTCGTACTTGGCCATTGGGAAACGATGGCCTTCCGGTAAGGGATGGCGATACTGAGGATCGTAGGCAATTGCAAGCATAAAAGTCCTTTCCCTAATTTATTTAGCCAAACAAACGCCGGCCGGGTTAACTATGAACAAAACAAATGTTCCCATGTTCAGAAGAATACCTAGTACACTATCGGTTACTTCCTGCTAATATTCTCCTACAACTGAACTCTATAACAACTACTGATTCACTATGCAAACGGTTATCGTAACGGGTGGCGCCCAGGGTATCGGGCGGGTTACAACGCAGTATCTGCTCACGCACGGATACAAAGTAGCCGTCTGGGAGTGTGACCCGGAAGCCCTGGAAGAAATGCAGGAATTATTGAAGGCCGCCAATTCCAAGGCCATCGTCATCAACTGCGACATTTCCTCCGAAATAGCCATTAAGAACGCCCTGCGGATCACGCTGGAACGGTTTGGGCATGTCAACCACCTCATCAATAATGCCGCCATTAACATCGTTAAGCCGCTGGAACGCTACACGCTGGACGACTGGAACAAAGTGCTGGCGACCAATCTGACGGGTCCTTTTCTTTGTACCAAGTACCTGGCTCCCCACCTGGCCGAACACCGCGGCAGCGTGATCAACATCAGTTCGACGCGGGCTTTCCAATCTGAACCCGACACCTTCGGTTATTCTGCCTCCAAAGGCGGTCTGGTGGCTTTAACGCATGCCATGGCCGTAAGTCTAGGGCCCAGCGTCCGGGTGAACTGCATCAGCCCGGGCTGGATCGATGTGTCGATGTGGAAGAAACGCAGCCGCGCCAAACCCGATGCCCTTCGGCCGGAAGACCATAGCCAGCACCCGGCAGGCCGGGTTGGCCAGGCCGATGATATCGCCCGGCTGATCCTCTTTCTGATGGCGGAAGACAATTCCTTTATTACCGGCCAGAATTTTGTCATCGACGGGGGCATGAGCCGAAAGATGATTTACGTCTGATCGGCCGGCCTGCAGTACCTTCAACCGGAGGTTATCCGTAGATTTACTTAAGTCGGACTTTTTGCCTGGTTTAATCAGAGGCAGGCAGCCCGACTTTTCTTTGATAAAATACCCAGGAATTTTCCCGATTTATGTATATAAATCCTTTCATTTGTTTAACAATTGCTCACTTGCTGGATCATCTGCCAACCCTTAACCGCAGCCGGCTGCCCCGAGAAACCTGGAGTGGCTAGCCGAGCGGTAGCAAGAGCCTGGCCGGAGCCCGCTAACAACAAAGAAAATGAATCGCGATCATTCCGAGCCGTTTCTTCAATCCGGCCAGCAGCCTGGTGAAACCCACTGGGCCGAGTGCGTAGAAGGCTTACGGGCCCGTTTTTATGCGCTCAAATACCTACTGGATACCGTCCCGACGATGCCAGTTGGCCTGCGAATCCGGCTGGAGGCCCTTCGGTCGCAGCAGTCGGAACTCCTGGCCGAGCTGCTTTTTGATCTAAACCAGGACCTGGATCCTGCCTCCCCCGACTCGTCGGCCTCCCTGCAAAAACACATTCGTGCGCTGACCGAATGCAATGATAGCGTGGATGATATGCTCAAAAACCTGACCAAGCAGGAACCAGCACTTCATCGGCTTATTGATTCGTTCATGAGCCAGGGAAACTGAATTTGGCTCCCATCTGGGGAGAAACCGAACCAGCGTGACCCCAAAAAAGAAATAATATTACTCATGTATTTCTACGCAAAAATTGTATACCTTTGAAGCGCTTGATGATGCTCCATGTCCAATCCAGTACGATACAGCCTTGAGAACCTTTCGACGGACGAGTCTTCCGCGGAAGCTTCATGGACCCAATCGGTGGATCGGTTGCAGCAGTGTTACAATCGCCTGACTGACGTTATTGAAGCCTACGAGCGCACGCCCATGGCCGAAACCGGTGATCAGTTCACCGTGAAAAAGCTGGTTCAGCTACAGGAGCATGTCCTCAGCACGCTCACCAATCTAAGTTCCCAGGCCTCCCCTTCTTCCTGGTCCGGAGCCCCTCCTTCGGTTACGTCCCGTCTTCTCCAGCTCAATTCGCATACCGCCGTTCTGGGTGAACTTTGCCAGCAGGTAGAAACGGTCCTGGCCTCTCTTCCCTTCAGGCGCTGAGTTATCCTTCCCTATTTTGCATTTTTCCCCAGATCCTTTTGTCCTTTTTCCAGTAAGTCAATGGGTTTTACTGATTAAGTTGTCCGGTAAATAACTATGATAATATAGTTTCCAGCTCATAAGTTTTATTTTACATATTTGGAGACGTATCGATTGTTATCTTGCACGGAGTTATCGCCCAGCTTCGTCCACACAACCTTTCAGCTAGCCAATGGCCTCTCAGTCCAACGACCGACGGATACTTGTAGGAAATATGAGCGACGAGGACCTGGTGACCCAGGTTCGTACTTCCCCTGATCCCATCTTTTTTGAAGCCTTATACCATCGCTATGTTCAGAAAGTGTACCGGAAGTGCCTGTCCATGACCACCAGCCCCGACCAGGCCGAGGATCTGACGCAGGACGTTTTTCTGAAAGTCCACCGGAATATCGAGCGCTTTAAGGGGCGATCCCGCTTCTCGACCTGGCTTTATTCCATTACGCACCACCACGTGATCGACCAGCTGCAGCAGCAGGCGCCGTCGGTCCGGCTCGAACCCCAGGCCTGGTCCAACCTGCCCATCACCAGTACCGAAGAAGGGCCTTCTCCCGAAGAACAGTGGCAACAGGTCCAAATCCTGCTGAAGAAGCTGTCGCCGGCCGACGAAGAAATGATTCGTTTGCGCTACGAAAAAGGTCTCAGCATTGAGGAATTAAGCAAGCAGTTTAATCTGGGAATCAGCGCGGTAAAAATGCGTCTGAGCCGAAGCCGAAACCGGCTGAAGAAGCTGCTGGAGGAAAGTGAATAAGGCCCGGGGCATTAGGTCGGTTCGAATAACTGTCACGCCTCGCTTTCTGGTCCTGCGGACTTTCTGAGCCGATTTAACCGGGGATCCGTCATAAAGGCCATGATCTTCTGCACCTGTAGGTCCAGGTCCTTCACTCCGTTCAGGGAATAAATCAGGCTATGTTTTTTTTCCGTCGGTCAGACCCTCAAACACCGTCTTCAGGGCCGGATCTCCCTCCAGAAGCGCCGACAGGACCGGAGGAATGGCCACACCCAGCGGATTGGGGTCGACGCTTAAGGCTACCTCGACGGAATCGCCCGCGTTTTTGCCCAGTTTTCGCAGGTTGGCCGTCGACAAAATAATGAAGAAATTGCCGTCGCCGAGGTGATTCAGGCCGCAGGGATAGCTAACCCGGCCATCGAGCTGGCACAAGAGCCGGGTGGCCCGCTGGTTCGGTAGCTGCTCCACCACCGCAGCCTCCACGACAAAGTAGTAATACCCGCCCCTCCGTTTCTCCAGTTGCCCAATTGGTTTTTTTAACCGAATGAATTCCATGCCTCGCCTTAGTTAAACCATCTGCAGGTGACCCGACCAACCCGTTTCCGTTCCTGGGCGATAAACCTTGCCGTGGCTATCGGCAACTGATTATCTTCCTATGGTATTGGCTAGCGTTTACGGTCGGCCCCGCGAAAATTATAATAGTTTCATAACAATTCGTTCATATTTAGCTGGATGGACTGGATTATGTTTGTGAGGAATTCAAATCGGTACGATTTCCTGCAGGACTGAATTTTCATTCTTCCTGAAATACGTTCTCCAGGTCCGTGATCGGCGGTTCGTACCCAACAATTCAGCTCAATAGGCTCCTTCAAATAAACCGGCTCATGGCCGGTTTATTTTTGTCCTGCCGGCCAGGGTGGTCCGACCAACGGTTGGTCGGCAAAGCTAAACCTGACCTGCTAATCCTGCCTTGATTGACTGCAGCGAACGATTGTGGCTGCACAACCTGGTTGGCCCCGCCCCTTGGACTTTTCGGGCAAAAAACCGGAATCGATTGCGAATCGGCCCTACATCGCCAAAATACCGGCACCAGATTCTACCGAAAGGCAGCCAGGCTGAGTATGTTTGCGGCATGGAAAACGAAGTAGTCTTTGTGGTTGAACCGGATCAATACGGAGGGTGGCAGGCTATTTGTCAGGAGGAAGGCATTTTAACCCATGCCGACACGCTGGAAGAATTAACGGATCAACTTACCGAACTCCTCCCCGCTCCGATCCGGCTGGAAATGGGCAAAGGGTACCGCAAAGCCGTGCCGGTGGCCTAATTCAGTGGTTCGCTGCGAAAGGTTGCTTGATGCCCCCCTGCTGCCGGCTCCTCAGGTGCCGGTCCAGGTATGAGAAAGCCCGAAGGCCATACCTTCGGGCTTTCTCATACCTGGACCGCCTCTCGGGAATCGTGATGGCAGAATCCAGGTTGGATAAATATGTAACTTTACTGATATATACGTCTATTCGCAGAACCCGCCACGCTTGCCGACCTACGGAGCGGGCATTAGCTCCCCGTCGCAGCGACAAAAGTTGGCGGTGATGGCGCTTCACCGGGAGACGGATTTCGCCCAAACGCCTGATCCTGACCACGTCGCTGTTTCGGGGAAGCGACAGACCCTCTTGGTCGAGGTGATCCTTCGGCTGGAAAAGCGGGCAGAAACAGCAGGGTACGTTAACCGTAGTCCTTATAGGATTCCGGTTGACGCATACGCCTTAGGGTGACAACTTCCGGTGGCCAGCCTAGGCGCGGTCATACAGCTTGGCCGTTCGGTTGTAAATCAGCCAGTAGGTGCTGACGCCTTCTACAAACCGTTTGATGGTTTCAAGTTCGCTAACCGGCTTGATGATTACGGAATTGGCGCCGGCCGCGTAGGCAACCTCGATCGTCTCGGCATCCCCGGCCTTCGATAGCAGAATGACGGGTATGCGCCGGAAGCGGGAATGGGTGCGGATTTGTTCCAGGGTGGATAATCCATCCTCCAGTAAAGGCTCCAGATCAAGCAGTATCAGGCTCGGCGGCAGAAAAAGCTGGTCGAGCAGGGTAAGGAGCGCTTCCTGGCTGGCTGCTGTCTCGACCGCCCCGGGAAGCCTGCAGAGCTCCCAGGCCTTTTTGTAGAGGTAAAGCCGATCGGGGTCCTTATCAACAATAACGATGGAGTTTGTCATTAATGGGCAGGGATCTCAGGGTCAGGCTTAGGCAGATCAGGGAAAACCGTCTTTGGCACCCCAATAAGCGGCAAAATTTCGTACGTTCTTACCAAAGACCGATGAATCCTGGTCAATTCCGACGGCGAATGTGATTAAACGGTGTAAGTCCGGCTCCATTCGCCAGTACTTACGCTCGGAACAGCCTTTAAAAAAATTCTTAGCGCCCTCAAAACCTGATCATATTTATTTCTCTAAATTGGTAGAAACATACTTGTAACTTGTTATGCATTCTTCTACGAAAAGTAAACTCACCCCCCATTTCTTCAGCCATGAGGCACTGAACAGCTTTCAGGACTGGGTCACATCGACCATGGCTCCTGATCTGCGCCCCAGACAAATTGCGTACTTCGTCCGGCGCAACAGCCTGATTTACGTCAAGCTCGTTGGCCTGCATGAGGAAGTACCCTTCTACAGCCTTCGGCGGGTTCGTATCCAGACCGGACAGCTTCAAATGCCCCTGGTGCTGCGCCGCCCCGGGCCCTTTGAGAAACACCTGATGCTTTAGCGTATTCCGGGTACGGGAAACCCGACTCCAGCCCAAAAAAAGACCGCACCCTGGCGCCAGGGTGCGGTCTTTTTTATACCTGTTTCATAGCAAGGCGGGTCCTGATATCTACCCCCCCTAAAGCACAAAACGAACCCCGGGAGGTTCGTTTCTGGTGACCGATACGGGAATCGAACCCGTGTTTCAACCGTGAAAGGGTCGCGTCCTAACCGCTAGACGAATCGGCCTCTGGTGACCCATAGGGGAATCGAACCCCTGTTTCAACCGTGAAAGGGTCGCGTCCTAACCGCTAGACGAATGGGCCTTTTCACTCGTTTTCTTCCGGCTGGTGTGCCTTCCGAAATCGTGGTGCAAAGGTAGGGTGAAATTCGATTAATGCAAATCAGTGGGTTCAAAAAATGAATTTTTGTGCGTTAGAGCGGCTTTTGCGCGTTTACCTTAATTTTGCTGAACCCTTTATCATCAAAGGTTTTACCCACCGCAGCAGCGGATGAATGCATGAAAAAAATTTTTTCGTTTCTCCTGGGCATGCTGGCCATCGGTTCGGCGGCGGCCCAAAATGCCCCTGAGCATCCGGACCGGTTTCTAGGCTATACGGTGGGTCAGCGGTTTACACCCCAGCACCGCGTGAATGCCTACGCCGAAGCGATGGCCCGCCAGTTTCCCAACCGGGTGAAGGTCCTGCCCTACGGGACTACCTACGAGGGCCGGCCGCTGGTGGCCGTGGTCGTGGCGAGTGAAGCCAATATGGGCCGGCTGGAAGAAATCCGGACCAACAACCTTCGCCGAATCGGCCTGCTGGAAGGCCAGCCTTCCGCTTCCACGCAGCCCCCGATTGCCTGGCTGAGCTATAACGTACACGGTAACGAGGCCGTCAGCGCCGAAGCCTTTCTGCTCGTGCTGCACGACCTGCTTGACCCCAATAATGCCGTTTCCAAAAAAATTCTGGCCAATGCGGTCGTTATCCTGGACCCCTGTGCCAACCCCGACGGCCACGAACGGTACGTGAACTGGTACAACCAGATGGTCGGCTCCCAGCCCGACCCGACCCCCTTCGCCCGCGAGCACCGCGAACCCTGGCCTTCCGGACGGTATACCCACTACATTTATGATCCGAACCGCGACTGGGCCTGGCAGACGCAGGAAATCACCCGCCAGCGGATGGCGCTCTACCAGCAGTGGATGCCGCATCTTCACGGCGACTTTCACGAGATGGGGCCCGAAAGTCCGTACTACTTCGCCCCCTCGGCCCGCCCCTACCCCCCCGACATTACGCGCTGGCAGCGGGAGTTTCAGCAGATCATCGGCCAGTACAATGCCCGCTACTTCGACCGGAACGGCTGGCTGTATTTTACCCGCGAAAATTTTGATCTGTTCTATCCCAGTTACGGCGACACCTGGCCCACCTACAACGGAGCCATCGGAATGACCTTCGAGCAGGGCGGCAGCGGCCGGGCCGGACTGGCCTACCAGAAAAACGACGGCGACACCCTGACCCTGCGCCAGCGGATCGACCATCACCACGCGGCCAGCATCGCTACCCTGGAATCGGTGGCCGACCGGGCCGATCAGATCGTCCGGGAATACCATACCTTTTTCGACCAGGCGCTGAAAAGCCCGATCGGCGATTTCAAAAGCTACGTCATTAAAACGGCGGGAGAAGACGGGCGTATTGCGGCGCTTCGCCGCCTGCTCGACGCCAACCAGATTCGCTACGGTCAGGCGGGCAAAGCCGTCAAAACGCAGGGATTCGGCTATCTGGCTAACAAAAATGAGGCGGTCAACGTGGAAGCCGGTGACCTGCTGATCAGCGCCTACCAGCCGAAATCGACCCTGCTGAAGATTCTTTTTGAGCCCAAATCAGCCCTGGAGGATTCGGTAACCTACGACATTACGGCCTGGTCGATTCCCTACGCTTACGGACTGCGCGCCTACGGCCTGAAAGAACGGCTCAACCCCGAACCCTTTGTCAGTACGGCGGCCAGCCAACCAACCGCCGCTGGCCAGCCGTACGCTTATCTGGTCCCCTGGAAATCGGCCCAGGACGTTCAGTTTCTGGCCGCGCTGCTCAAGCAAAAGATCCGGGTGCGCGTGGCGGACCGGAGTTTTAAGCTCGGCAACCAGGTTTACGAGGCCGGCACGCTGATCATCCCCCGGGCGAGCAACGAACGCCTAGGGGAAAGACTGGGCACGCTGCTGCAGCAGGAAGCCAGCCGGGCGGGTGTACGGCTGATTCCGGCCAGCACCGGCTTTGTCACGGAAGGCGTTGATTTTGGTTCCTCCAGCGTGCTGAACCTGAAAGCCCCGCGGGTCGCTTCGCTGGTCGGGGATGGCCTGTCGCCGACGGCCGCCGGAGAAGTCTGGCATTACTTCGATCAGGAAATAAAGTACCCCATTACCCTCATCGACGCCAACGACTTCAACCCGGCCAGCCTCGACAAACTGGACGTCCTGATTCTGCCCCAGGGCTATAATTACGGCCGGCTGGGCTCCGACGCTAACCTGACCGCCTTGAAAAACTGGATCCGCGCGGGTGGCAAACTGATCGCCATGGAACGGGCGTCGACCCTGTTTGCCGATAAGGCTGACTTCGGGCTTGTTCGCAAGAAAGAGGAAGGCGCCAAGGAGAAAGGCCGCAAGGAAGCCCAGCAGGACTCGCTCCGGCTCTTTGGTGAACGCGAGCGCCGGGCCGTTTCGGACGAAACACCGGGCAGCATCTACCGGGTCGACCTCGACCGTACGCACCCGCTGGCCTTCGGGCTCAGTAATGGCTATTTCTCCCTCGTACAGGGCTCTTACGATTATGAGCTGCTGAAGGATGGCTGGAACGTCGGCTACCTGCGCACCAATAACCACATCGCCGGCTTCGTCGGCCGAAACGCCCGCGAAAAACTCAAAAACACGCCCATTCTGGCCGTGCATGAGCTGGGTCGGGGCAGCATCGTTTACCTCATGGACGACCCGCTCTTCCGCGGCTTCTGGTATAACGGGAAGCTGTTGTTCGGAAATGCGGTGTTTCTGGTGGGGAATTGAGAAAAGGAAAGGGCTGACGGCTGAAATGCTGTCAGCCCTTTTCCTTATTTCCCCAACCACTCCTTATAGGTTCCCATCCGCTCGCTGCTCACAAAGACTTCCTCCCGGGTTTTGGGCAGCAGTTCCAGCTTCAGTTTGGTAGGCGAATAAATGTGTACGTTCCGGATGGAATTGTGTCGGGCCAGGAACTGGCGATTCAGCCGGAAGAATTCGGCGGGGTCAATCAGCGTACTGAGTTTGTCGAGGCTGAAATCGATGGGCAACTGGGTACCGTCCTGCTGCACCAGAAAGGTCATACCGCTCTGGGAGTAGAAATACGCCACCGTTTCGGTCGGTACGCTCCTGATCCGGGACCCGACGGTAACCATGAAGCGCTGTTTATAGGCATTGGCGGCCGGCAGCTGCAACTGTTGAAGCAGGGCCGACAGATCAGGGCCGCCGAGTTCCTGTTTGAGCACCCTGAACTTCTCCAGGGCGGCGGCCAGGGCCTCGTAGGCCACCGGTTTCAGCAAATAATCGACGCTATTGACCTTAAAGGCCTGCAGGAGGTATTCGTCGTAAGCCGTGGTAAAAATCACCGGGGTCGTCAGGTTGACCTGTTCAAAGATCCGGAAACAGGTTTCGTCTTCCAGCCGAACATCCATAAAGATCAGTTCGGGCTTTGGCCGGCCGGGCGACCGAAACCAGGCAACCGCTTCCTCGACGGAAGGAATTCGGTCCAGGATCTGAATGCCCGGATCATACTGGTGAAGCAGGTGGGCCAGCCGGTCGGCGGTGAGGGCTTCGTCCTCAATCAGCAAAACGTTCATGGCAACGGTAGCAGGGGAATGGTAACGATAAACTCTTCATCGGTCTCCTGGACTTGCACCGGCCGGGTGCTCAGCAGCGCGTACCGGCTCTGAATATTCTGAAGGCCCAGACCCGTCGAATGATCCGGGTCGGTGCGAATCCGGAGCTTGTTGCGAACAACCAGCTGATCCTCCTCCGCCTCGATCCGGACAATGAGCGGGTCTTTTTCTGACATCCGGTTATGCTTCACGGCATTTTCCAGCAGGAGCTGCAGGGTCAGCGGGGCAATCCGCAGCTTATCCCGCTGACTGGGGTCGATCTCGATGGCGACCTTGAGTTTACCCCGAAACCGGATGTCCAGCAGATACAGATACGCATCCAGGAAACTCAGTTCCGCCCGGAGCAGCACCAGGTCCTGCTCGCGCTGGTCCAGGATATAGCGGTAGGCATCCGACAACTGCTGGATGTACCGCTCCGCCTGCTCTGGCTGAATCCGGACCAGGGCGGATAAGCTGCTGAGGCTATTAAACAGAAAGTGGGGATTCACCTGGTTTTTCAGCGCCGCCAGCGTAGCCATCACCCGCTCTTTTTCAAGCCGTTCGGCGTCTACCCGCAGGCGCCGAACGCGTCGCATCGCCCGGCTATTGGCCAGGAGCAGATAGGCCGCCAGGGCCACCATCATAAAATGGCCGTAGGTGACCCGGGCGCGGTACTGGTCGGCCTCTGTCACCAGCGCATCGGGCTGGTAGCGATCGCCCAGGATCCAGGCCTGTACCAGCTGAAAAAGCGGCACGGCCAGCACCCCCAGCGCAAACGAGACTATCGCCGCCGCCACCTGCGGCAGCACCCGATCGAAACCCATCCGGTCCTCCCCCAGCCAGCGTTCGCACCGGATCTGCACCCATTCGGCGAGCAGAATCCAGGCGGTGGTGGTCAGCACGCCGATGCTGAATTCAGTCAGCAGATTCGGCCAGATGGACCAGGCATAGGCAAGGCTGCGGCCCCGGAGATTGACGAACAGAATGATGGGGTAATAAACCGTCATCAATCCCAGGGCCATACCGAATTTTCGAACCAGGGGAAGGCGGTACATGGCGGTGGTTTTCCGCAAAATACGCATTTACGGTTTTACCTCCGCCGAAATGCTAAGCCGCTGGTCATGAAGACAGATCCGCTGCACCTCTTTCCGGGCTCCGGACTGAAGCTCGAGGCGGTAGCAGCCCTGCGGCAACTTCGCCAGGTTATAGGTCAGGCGCTGCGAGCCGGCCTGCTGGTGCAGCTGCCGAACGTGAATGACCTGGGTGGTCTCGTCATCACGCAGGATGAGCTGGGCGCGCTCCGTCAACTGGGGCAATTCCACCATGACCGAAGCGGGTGATAAGGGGATCAGACGGGGGGACTGGTCGGCCAGCGTCGGCTGGCTGAGGGTCTGGAGACCGGCGTACAGAAGAATGAAAAGCGTGTTCATTAGCTTGTGTTGTTTGGGTTGATGACCCAAAACTGCCACAGCCGGTAGCAAATCCGAAATGAAGTCCGGTGAAGCCCGAAAATTGAACGGTGAAGCCCGGAAATTGAACGGCGAAGTCCGGAATTTAGCCTTCAGTTCCGGACGGGCAGCAGCACCCGAAACGTTGCCCCCTCGCCCGGTTTGCCAAAGGCGTGGATATAGCCTTCGTGGTTTTCAACCACCTTCTTCACGATGGCGAGCCCGATGCCGGTCCCTTCGTAGGCGCTCCGACCGTGCAGGCGCTGAAACACCTGAAAGATCTTCTCCGCCTGGGCCTCGTCAAAGCCAATGCCGTTGTCACAAACGTCGATGCAGTGAAAGGAGCGGTTTAAATCGGCCGATCCGACCGGGAAGTCTGCCTCCCGCCCCCGGATCATCCGGGTGCGCAGCCCCAGCTCCGGTCTACGGCCCGGTTTGGTAAACTTCAGCGCGTTGCCAATCAGGTTCTGAAACAGTTGCAGCAGCTGGGCAGCATCGCCCCGGACCACCGGCATCGGATCCCGGACCACCAGCGCTTCCTTCGCCTCCAGGGCGGTTTCCAGCGTATCCAGCACGTCGCTCAGGATAGTCTCCAGATTCACCCAGTCGGTCGCCTCCCGCCGGTTGGAAATCCGGGAATACGCCAGAACATCCTTGACCAGGGCCTGCATGCGCGTAGCGGCCGACTGCATCCGGCGAATCAGATCCGCCCCCTGCTCACCGATAACGCCCGCGTACTGTTCCTTCAGGATGGAGCCGAAGGACATGATCTTGCGCAGCGGTTCCTGCAGGTCATGGCTGGCTACGTAGGCGAACTGTTCCAAATTCTGATTGGAGCGTTTCAGATCAGCCACCGATGCTTCAAGCTGAAGCTGCAGGCGCTTTAAGGGCGTGAAGTCGGTGAAGGTGACCAGCACCTCCTCCCCCATCCGGGTCGCTTTGATGTCCAGCCAGCGGACCATATCGTCCTGCTGGAAGCCGTAGTCGATATGCTGCGGCTGACCCGACCGGTAGGCTTCACAGTACACGGCAAACAACCCGTTGGTCACGTAATCCGGATAGTGTTTGCTGATGGCGATACCGACGAGCTTCTCCTGCGATCGGCCCATGTAGTCGGCTACCAGGCGGTTGACCAGTCGGATCCGGAAATCGGTTATCGCTCCGGTTTCCTTGTCCTTGAGCGGTGTCAGCAAAAAAATACCGGTCTGGGAGGTATCGATGATGGTTTGCAGTTCCTCGGCCTGGCGCTCCATGACCCGCTGGGCCACGCGGTTCTGGGTGATGTCGTTGAAGGTAATTACGAAGCCATCCCCGAGCTTAACCACCGACATATCGTACCAGAACTCCTGATCATCCGCCTTAAACGGAGTCTCGAAGCGGGCGGGTACTCCCGTTTCCACCACATCCATGAACAGCTTCAGCAGGCCACTTTCCCGAACGCCCGGCAGTTCTTCCAGCATGGGCTTCCCGACGGTATCATCCGAAAGCCGAAGCATCCGGCGGGCAGCCTGGTTGAAACGCACAAAGGAAAAATCGGTGATCTCACCCGTATGCGAGCGAATCGATTGATAGGTAATGATACCGTTCAGGGAGGCTTCGAGGATCCCGCTCAACAATTCCGTCAGGTTCTGCGCGACCGGAATCGTTTCCTTCCGGGGCTCCACTTCCCGGATCACCACCAGGATCCCATCGCCCATCCGGGACCGGGTGACGTGGATGAGCCGCCCGAGCTGGTTACTGAGAAAGTTAAAGCTCTGGCTCTCTCCTGTATACAGCACGGCCGCGTACTGGGCGAAAATGGTCTGGTAGGCGGCCCGGCGTTCCGGCTTATCCCCCAGCATTCGCTCCCCAAACTTTGCTGCGAACACGCTCCACAAAATTTCGTCGCCTTTTTTGTTGCCGGTCTGAAAGACAAAGTCCACCAGCTGTCCCTGTCCGCCCCGGATGGCCTCCAGATAAAAGGCCGCATCCTCCAGGGCGTCGAACAGTTGGGTGAAAAAGGGCGTATGAGTCGCTGAAAGCGGCATCTGGCGGTTGAACGAGGCGTGGTTTCCGTTATTCCATTCGAATTTACGGAACGATCAGGCCGGTCGGAACGATCGGTTGTCCGACTTATTTTGCGGGAATGGATAAGCGGGTACTGGATTCGGTATATCCCGTCTTATTTTTGCTTTCTTTTTGTCGAGTGTACACAACGGACCCCTTGCTTTGGTGAAACGTTTATTGAGTGTTGGGCTTTTCCTGATTTCCTTTACCCTCTTCGCCCAGAAGAAGAACGAAACTTTCCAGTACCGCATCCGCCAGACCGCGGAGCCGATTAAAGTGGACGGCAGCGTCGAGGAAGCCGGCTGGCAACAGGCCGAGGTAACCCAGCGCTTTTTCATGGTCCTGCCGATGGATACCAGCGCCGCCCAGGTACGGACCGAGGTGCGGATGACCTACGACGCGCACAACCTGTATATTTCGGCGGTCTGCTACCATGCGCTGCCGGGCCCGAACATGGTGGAGTCGCTGAAGCGCGACTGGAATTTCGGCCGGAACGATAATTTCATCTTTTTTATGGACCCCTTCGACGACCAGACCAACGGTTTCACCTTCGGGGTGAATGCTGCGGGGGCCGAATGGGACGGACTGCTTTTTGAAGGCGGTAAAGCTAACCTTAGCTGGACTAACCGCTGGACTTCCAAGGTGCGGAATTACGACGACCGCTGGGTATTCGAAGCGGCCATTCCCTTCAAGACGCTGCGCTACAAGCGGGGCATCACGCGCTGGGGCATCAATTTCAGCCGCCTGGACCTGAAAACTACCGAAAAATCGGCCTGGGCACCGGTACCGCGGCAGTTCCCGACGGCCTCCCTGGCCTACACCGGCGTACTCCTCTGGGACCAGCCGCCTCCGACGCCCGGTCCGAACGTGTCGATCATTCCGTACGTGCTGGGCGGCTATGCCCGGAACTTCGCCGAAAACAAGCCCACGGACCCCTACCGCAAGGAAATAGGCGGCGACATCAAGGTGGCCGTAACGCCTGCCTTAAACCTGGACCTGACGGCCAATCCCGACTTTTCCCAGGTCGACGTCGACCGCCAGGTCGTTAACGTCGACCGCTTCGAGCTCTTTTTTCCCGAGCAGCGGCAGTTTTTCTTAGAAAACGGCGACCTCTTCAACAACTTCGGCTACCAGACGATCCGGCCGTTTTTTTCGCGGCGCATCGGCCTGAACGCTCCGATCCAGTTCGGTGCCCGGCTTAGCGGCAAGCTCAATAAAGACTGGCGGATTGGGGTGATGGATATGCAAACGGGGGAAGTGGCCGACCAGGGGCTGCCCCGGCAGAATTTTGCCGTCGTAGCGCTGCAACGGCAGGTTTTTGCCCGTTCGACCATCGAGGCCCTGCTCATCAACAAGGAAACCCTGCCGTTCCTGTCCCAGGAAAATCAGGCGCCCGGCAACCGGTTCAACCGGAACGTGGGACTGGAGTACAACCTTGCCTCCTCGAACAACCAATGGACCGGTAAAGCCCTGATGCTGAAATCCTTTACGCCCAACCGGACGGGCGATGATTTCGTGTATGCGGGGAATCTGCTGTACAACAACCGGCATTGGATCATCGGAAGCCAGTACGAATACGTCGGGGCCAATTACAATCCGGAAGTCGGGTACGTCCCCCGCCGGGGCTACCACCGCAGCAGTTCCCAGCTGGGCTACCTGTTTTTTCCGAAAGGCGGCAGGATATTGACCCACGGCCCAACGCTGCACCTGAACTTCTTCTTCGATAAGGCGTACCGGCCGCTGGATAACACCAATTACCTGACGTATAACCTGACCTTCCGGGATCGCAGCATCTTCACCGGCTGGGTGGCCACGGACTGGATCCGGCTGACGGCCGATCTGGACCCCACCAACATGGGGAAAGCCCGGCTGAAATCAGGCACGATCCATAACTGGCGGGCCTGGGGCACCGAATTTGTGTCCAAGCCCCAGTCACTGTTTACCTACGGCTTTTCCACCCGTTACGGAGGCTTCTACAACGGGGGCGACCGGCTCAACATCACCACCGATCTGGGTTACCGCTTCCAGCCGTTTGTCAGCCTGGGCGTTACCTCCAGTTATAACCGCATCTGGCTCCCGGAGCTGTCGGGCATTACGCGCTTCTGGCTGATCGGCCCGCGCGTGGACGTGACGATGACCAATACCCTGTTCTTTACCGCATTCATGCAGTACAACGAACAGGCCAAGAACGTCAACCTGAATACGCGGCTGCAGTGGCGGTACAAACCCGCCTCCGACCTGTTCATCGTCTACACGGACAATTACATACCGGGCTCTTTCCTGGCCAAAAACCGGGCGCTGGTCCTCAAACTCACCTACTGGTGGAACCTCTGACCCAGCGGCGGCGGTAAACAAAGCGTTTCGACAACGGTTAATTTTTTGGGAGCAGCCCGGCGGTTGCTCCTGTTTTTTTAATCACATCAACGCTATGAAAGATTTTCTGAAAGTACTGGCTATTGTTGCCGTCGCGGTAATCGCCTACGTCATCGTCAGCGGCGGGAGCGGCGATGGCCAGCTGATCGATTCCGGTCTGGTGCCGTATGTTGTCGCCCTGATAGGCACCATCACCCTGGTCGCCTACTTCCTGATGAAATTGTTACGCCAAAAGCGGTAGAGGTTACACCGCTCATCCCGCTTTACTTGGCAATTCCACCGGTTGCCTCTAGTTTTGGCGCGTATAACTATACTTGTACCATGCGAACGTTAACGTTTGCGATCTTGGCGGCGCTTCCGATGCTTACCTATGCCCAGGGTAGGCCGGAACCGGAATTGGAAAAGAGTGTCTGGCGGCTGCGGGTGTTGGGCCTGGGCGTAGAGAACGAAACCCGGATTTCTCCCCGGGGCACGTTCTACGGACGATTCCATTTCACCTCGTCGAGCGAAACCATTCCCCAGTTTGACGGCACCAACAAGGTGCTCTACAGTTTTTATCCGGCCCTGTCAGGCGGCGTCCGGCACTTTTACAACCTGGAGCGGCGCCTTGCCAAAGGAAAATCCATCCGGTATAATTCCGGAAACTACATCAGCGGCCAGGTTCAGTATAACTTCCCGGCCATCAACCGGAACGGCTCGTTCAATAACGACATGTCCAATTCCGTGTCGATTGCGGCACTCTGGGGCTTTCAGCGCACCTACCGCCGTGGTTTTTACCTGAACCTGGCCCTGGGTGTCGGAATCAACCGCAACGGCGGGACGCCGGCCAGTGATTTTACCCTGGGCTATACCTTCCCGGGACGGGGTCGCAGTTACCGGCCGCTATGATCGTGCTTAAACAAAAAGCCACCTCCGTCCGGAAGTGGCTTTTTGTTTAGTATGCGTGAAACGCCCTCAGGCAACCAGCTCAACCAGTCGGTCCTGCTGCATGACGGCTTTCAGCTTTTCGCCCAGTTCGTCGGAAGCTTTGTAGAGCGGCAGCCGGACGTCCGAACCGATCAGCCCCAGAATCTCCAGAATCTTTTTGACCCCGACCGGATTGCCTTCCTCGTAGAGGTGCGGATCGATGCGGAGGAAATGGCCCAGTTCTTTGCGGGCAAAGGCGAAATCCCCGGCCAGCGCGGCATGGATCAGGCCACTGAACCGCTCGGGGAATGCATTGGCGATCACGGACATAACGCCAACCCCGCCAATGGAAATGATGGGAACCGCCTGCACATCGTCGCCGGAAATAAGCAGGAAGTCCTCCGGCTTATCACGGACAATTTCCATACACTGTTCAATGACGCAGGAAGCCTCCTTGACGCCGATAATGTTCGGGTGCTCGGCCAGGGTGCAGATGGTTTCGGCGGACATGTTAATGCCCGTCCGCGGCGGGATGTTATACAGGATCACCGGTACCGGCGAGGCGTCGGCCACGCGCGTGAAATGCTCGATCACCCCGCGTTTCCCTGGTTTATTGTAGTACGGGCAAACCGACAGGATGGCATCGACCCCTTCCAGATCCGTTTCCTTCAGCGAAGCGACTACCTCGGGGGTAACGTTGCCGCCGACGCCGTAGACGATCGGCAGGTTTTTCGTATTGTTTTCCTTCAGAAACTGCAGCAGTTGGTTTTTTTCGCTTTTGCTCACCGTGGGCGATTCGCCGGTGGTACCCTGCAGCACGAAATAACGGACGCCACCGTCGGTTACATGCCGGATCAACCGTCCAAAGCCGTCGAAATCGATGCTGTGGTCGGCATTGAACGGGGTGACAATGGCGACCCCGACGCCGTGGAAACGCGTAACCATGTAAATTGGATCAAATAGGAATAATACAGAAAATCAAAGCTTCGCCGAAGGTAGGGTTTTTCGATCGGAACGTATACATACACCCGTTGGCAAAGCGTTTCTAGGCCGATAATAACTGCATAAATTCGGCTTCCGAAATCATGGGAACGCCCAACTGCTCGGCTTTGGTAATTTTCGACGGCCCGGGATTCTCACCCACGATGAGGTAGTTTAGTTTCTTGGAAACGCCGCTGACCAGTTTTCCCCCGTTTGCCGCAATGCGGGCTTCCAGCTCTTCCCGGCTGAAATGGGCAAAGGTACCCGTGTAGAGCAGGGTTTTTCCCGCAAGGGCATTGCCTTCCGGCTCGACCGGCTGGCGATTGTCGGCCAGTTGCAGTCCCGCCAGCCGCAGCCGTTCCACGAAGATCCGGTTATCCGCATCGGCGAAGAAATCGACAATGCTCTGGGCGATGCGCGGACCCACTTCGGGTACGTTCAGCAGTTCCTCGAAGGACGCCGCCATCAACGCATCGAGGTTCCCAAAGTAGGCAGCCAGCTTCTCGGCGGTGGTGTTACCGACGTAGCGGATTCCAAGCGCAAACAGGACGTTGGCAAACGACTGGCCCTTGGAGCGCTCAATCGCTGTCAGCATGTTTTCCACGGATTTTTCCCGGAAACTGACGATCCGTCGCTTACCAGTCTCCACATCCTCGTACACCTTTTCCAATCCCAGAAGATCCTCTGTTCGCAGTTCATATAGATCCGCCGGGCTCTGGATGAGGCCACGGTCGATCAGCAGTTCAATGCGGCCTTCGCCGAGGCTTTCGATGTTCATGGCCCGGCGCTGGATGAAGTGTTCGAAGCGGGCCTGGCGCTGGGGCGGGCAGTATTTTTCGTTGGTGCAGTAGAAGTGGGCCTCGCCCTCACGGCGGACTAGCGGCGTTCCACAGGCCGGACAGGTTGTCGGGTACACAATCGGCAGGCTTGCTTCGGTCCGTTTACTCAGATCCACGCCGGTCACTTTCGGAATAATTTCCCCGCCTTTTTCGATGAATACGGTATCGTGGAGCATCACCCCCAGCCGCTGGATTTCGTTGGCGTTGTGCAGGGATGCCCGCTTGACGACCGTACCGGCCAGCAGCACGGGCCGAAGGAGCGCTACCGGCGTTACGGCGCCCGTCCGCCCGACCTGATACTGGATGCCGTCGAGGGTGGTGCTGGCCGCCATGGCCTTGTACTTGTAGGCGATGGCCCAGCGCGGACTCTTGGCCGTAAAGCCCAGTTCGCGCTGCTGCTCGTACCGGTTTACCTTGATCACGATGCCGTCGGTCCCCAGCGGCAGGTCAAAACGCCGGGTTTCCCATTCGTTGATGTAGGCCATAACCGCCTGAATATCGGCGCATTTCCGCCAGGTCGGCGAGACGTTGAATCCCCAGTTTTTCAGCGCCTGCAGGCTTTCCTCGTGGGTATGGAAAATATCTTCTTCCGACAGAAAGCTGTAGAGGTAGCAGTCGAGCCGGCGCTGGGCTACGACGGCCGAATCCTGGAGTTTGAAGGTGCCCGAGGCCGCGTTCCGGGGGTTGGCAAAGGCCGATTCCCCAATATCGTCCCGTTCCCGGTTGATGCGTTCGAATTCGGCCAGGGGGAGAAAGCCCTCACCCCGAACTTCAAAAAGCGGCGGCACTTCGCCCTGGACCCGCAGCGGCAGGGTTCGGATCGTGCGGATGTTGGGCGTAATGTCGTCGCCCCGCACCCCGTCGCCCCGCGTCGCCCCGCGAATGAGCAGGCCGCTTTCGTAGGTCATGCTCAGGGCGACACCGTCAAATTTCAGCTCGCAGATGTATTCGTAGGGCTGGTCGCGCAGGCCTTTCCGAACCCGGTTGTCAAATTCAACCAGCTCGGCTTCCGAATAGGTATTGCCCAGGGAAAGCATGGGAAACCGGTGGTAGACCGTCGGAAATTCCTTCGAAATGGTCCCACCGACCCGCTGGGTAGGCGAGTCGGAGCGCCGGAATGCCGGGTACTCCTGTTCCAGGGCCGTCAGTTCTTCGAGCAGCCGGTCAAACGTAAAGTCGTCTACCTCGGAGGTATGGTTCTGATAATACTGGTAGTTATAGTAATTGAGTCGTTCCGTTAATTCGTCGATACGATCCTTTGGATTCATAGAAAAAGAGCATTTCGCGGGTCAATGGCCGGGCGGTCGGGCGCTGGCATTTTGATTACAATCATAACAAATCATTTCCGGACTGCCGACTTCCCACGGTAAATAGGAACGTTCATTCGTTTCACTTATCGCCGGGAATCCCTTAATTTTGGCGCCATAACCGAAACTACTGACGACCCTTCTGACCCGAATGACGTTTCCGCTCATTGCTCCTTCCCTGCTGGCGGCCGACTTTGCCAACCTGCAGCGCGATGTCGAGATGCTTAACCAGAGTGCCGCCGACTGGATTCATGTGGACGTCATGGACGGAATGTTCGTCCCGAACATCTCCTTCGGCCTGCCGGTCTGCGAGGCCGTCAACCGCCACGCGACCAAACCGCTGGATGTGCACCTGATGATCATGCAGCCTGAGCGGTACCTGGAGGCCTTTGCCAAAGCCGGGGCTTCCGTTCTGACGGTCCACTGGGAAGCCTGCCCCCACCTGCACCGCACCATCCAGCAAATCCATGACCTGGGCTGTAAGGCGGGTGTTGCCCTCAATCCCCATACGCCCGTGAGCCTCCTTTCCGAACTGATCGATCAGTTGGATCTGGTGCTGATCATGTCCGTCAACCCGGGCTTCGGAGGGCAGCAGTTCATTCCCAATACCTTATCGAAAGTAAGTCAGGCACGCGATCTGATCCACCAGCGCGGCAGCCAGGCGCTGATCGAAGTAGACGGTGGTGTAGGGAGCCAGAACGTCCAGGCGCTGGTCGAGGCCGGGGCCCAGGTCCTGGTGGCCGGCAGTGCCGTTTTTGCCGCGGCTGATCCGAGTGCGACAATCCAGGCGCTGAAAGAAGCGCCCCTTCCCCTACCGAACTGACTTTAAACCGTTACCTTACTCTTTTTACATGAGGAATACATGGTTAGGCTTACTGGGTGGTTTGCTGCTGTTTAGTCAAAGCAGCTGCGACCGCTCGTCCCAACGGGGAACCGAGGCCAGTATGCCCGTCGGCGCTGCTACCCCCGGGCGCCCGGCTCTGCCGGAATGGGCAGCCAACGCGACGCTTTATGAAATCAACCTGCGCCAGTTTTCACCGGAAGGCAGTATCAAGGCCGTTGAAAGTCAGCTGACCCGCCTGAAGGAAATGGGCGTGGACGTTCTCTGGCTCATGCCCATCTACCCAATCAGCCAGAGCCGTCGCAAAGGGACGCTGGGCAATCCGTACGCCGTCAGCGATTACCGGAGCGTCAATCCGGAATTTGGCACACTCGAAGACTTTAAGTCGCTGGTTCGCCGCGCCCACACCCTGGGGCTGAAGGTCATCCTCGACTGGGAAGCCAACCATACCGGATGGGATCATGTCTGGGTAAAGGAACATCCCGACTGGTACACCCGGATCAAGGGACGGATGGTTTCGCCCCTCGACGATAACGGGGAAATGACCAACTGGACCGACGTAGCCGACCTGGATTACGAAAACGAGGCCATGCGCCGGGAAATGATCCGCAGCATGCAGTTCTGGGGCGAGGAATGCGACATCGACGGCTTCCGCTGTGACGTGGCCAGCTGGGTGCCCGACGAGTTCTGGGCGGAGGTTCGGCCGGCGCTGGACAAAATCAAGCCGGTATTCATGCTGGCGGAGTCCGAAGATGACCCCAGCCATTTCCGGGTTTGTTTCAACGCCAATTACGGCTGGAGCACCCATAACCTGATGAAGGCGACTGCCAAGGGAAAGCGGCCCGCAACGGCCCTGGATTCGCTGCTGGAAGCCAACCGGAAACGCTTTCCGGCCTGGTATTTTCAGATGCACTTTACCCAGAATCACGAAGAAAACAGCTGGGTCGGGGCCCAGCAGGAACTCTTCGGGAACGGTTCGGAAGCTTTTGCGGTCCTTTCCTGCACCTTCGACGGGATGCCCCTGGTCTTCAACGGCATGGAGGCCAACCTGAGCAAGCGCCTGAAGATGTACGACAAAGACCCTATCTACTGGGGCAATTACCCCAAACAGGATTTCTACAAAACGCTGCTGACCCTCAAGCACCGCAACCGGGCCCTCTGGAACGGCCAGGCGGGCGGACCGCTCGTGAAAATTTCCACCGGGCGGGATGAGCAGGTGTACGCTTTTTACCGGAAAAAAGACGGCGATATGGTCACGGTCGTGGTCAACCTGAGCCCCCAGCCCCAGACGATCCACCTGACCGGGGAAGGCTACGAAGGCATGTATACCGAGATATTCACCCGGCAGCCGGTTGAACTCCGAAACGCCACCTCCCTGGTACTCAAACCCTGGGAATATCGGGTTTACACCAATTAATACCACCTGCCCGGATTCACCCTCCGGGCTTTTTTTCGGCGGCGAAAAACTAAAGTTTTCTTAATTTAAGACCGGTTTATTCGTTAAGGTAGCACGGTGGAATAACAACTGGGGTAAACCAATGGGGTTTCCTGTTGTCTGCTTATTCCACATCCGTTCCCAAAACGTCTTATCGCCTATCGCGTAATCCTGATGCGGATCCTGCTGCTCGTAATGATTGTTTCGGTTGCCTGTCCGGTCCTGGGCCAGTCGGTTCAATGGGCCAGTTCGGTCGTCGGTTTTTCGTCGGAAGGAAAAGGAGAAGCGTATTCCCAGCAGTTTAAGGCCATTCAGGCCCTAGGTAAACCCAATCGCCTGCCGGTTCCGGGGGAAAGCCCCTGCGCCTGGTCGCCCGCCCTGCCCGAAAGCCAGCAGCCGGAATGGATTACCGTTCGCTTCGATACGCTCATTTCGATCCGGCAGATCGTGGTCGCCGAAGCTGGCATGCCCGGGGCCATTACGGAGGTGCTGGTCATTACGCCCCAGGGCCGGGAAGTCTCCGTATACAAACCCGCGGGACCGGGCAGCCCCGCCCCCGCCGAAACCCTGCTCCGCATTTTCCCGACCGTTTCCGACCTGCGGGCCAATACGGTAAAGGTCGTTATGGCCCCTGCCAAAATCCCCGGGCGCAACCAGATCGACGCCATCGGCATTTCTTCCGACTCGAAACCGATCCAAATCGGCATTCGCCTGGCCCCAAACGTTCCGGCGGACATTACCAAAGAAAACCTGGGCCCTACTATCAACACCAAAGGGCAGGAAGTGGCGCCGGTGATCACCCCGGACGGAAAGACTCTGTTCTTTACCCGGGGTGACCACCCGAAAAATATCGGCAATCCCGAAGAACAGGACGTCTGGTATGCCAAACTGGAAGCCGGTAATACCTGGAGTGAGGCCGTCAATCTCGGACCGCCCATCAACAATGCCGGGGCCAATGCCGTCAGCGGTATTTCCCTCGACGGAAAAACGATTTACCTGATCAACATTCCGATGCCGGACGGAACGACCCGGTTCGGGCTTTCCCGCTCCAGTCGGGGCCCGAATGGCTGGTCGTTTCCCAGCGAATACCGCATCAAGAATAACTACAACATCCACAAATACACCTATACGGAATACAGCATTACCCCCGACGGCCGGACGATGATTCTGTCCGTGCAGCGGCGCGATTCCCAGGGAAACAAAGACCTGTACGTGTGTTTCCTCCAGTCGGATCAGTCCTGGACCGAACCGGCCCCGCTCGGCCCGGATATCAACACGGCCGATTACGAGGGCGCCCCGTTTATCGCCGCCGACGGCAAAACGCTGTATTTCACCAGCTCCGGCCGCCCCGAATTTGGCCGGGGGGATATTTTCGTCAGCCGGCGGCTGGACGATAGCTGGAAGCGCTGGAGCGAGCCCGAAAACCTGGGATCGGGGATCAACACCCCGGAATGGGACGGCTACCTGACCATCCCCGCTGCGGGCGACTACGCTTACCTGAGCTCCTCACAGAACTCCTTCGGCGACGAAGACATCTTCCGCATCAAGCTGCCGCCCTCACTCCGCCCGGAGCCCGTAGCGATCGTATCGGGTCAGATCCTGGACGCCAGCAGCCGACGCCCACTGGCCGGGGAAGTGGTGGCTGGTATTGCCGGGGAAACCAGGGAATCCGCCCGGGCCGAATTCGACCCCAAAACCGGCGATTATAAACTGATCCTGCCGGTTCAGCAAAACTACACCCTCACCGCCCGCAAAGACGGGTATTTCCCCACCAGCGAACGGGTCGATCTTTCCCGCGAGAAACGGTTTCGGGACATTCGGAAGAACCTCTACCTGGTGCCGATTCAGGCCGGGCAGAAAATTGTCATGCGGGAAGTGCTGTTCGAGCAGAGCCAGGCTGAACTGCTGCCCGGATCGTCGGAGGAGCTTGACCGCGTCGTGGACATGATGCGGGCTCATCCCAGCATGCAGATTCTGGTGGAAGGCCATACCGACAACCAGGGCGACTGGAACCTGAACCTCCGGCTCTCCGAAGACCGCGTTGCGGTGGTCAAACAGTACCTGTCCGGCAAAGGCATTACCGCCAGCCGCATCCAGACCAAAGCCTGGGGCCCCAGCAAACCCGTAGCCTCCAACGAGACCGAAGAAAAGCGCCGCCTGAACCGGAGGGTAGAATTTACCATCCTTCAACTGTAAGGCCGCTCCATCCCCTTATTTTTGCAAAAAAAGTTCACTATCCGGTGCTTGCACAACCTGCTTTATCCGTCGCATCCACAAGCCGTACCCACACCCGATTGTACGTCCTGCTCGGCATTCTGATCCTATCCTTCGCGTTACGGATCTACCGCTCAGGCACCTACGGCATTTATTTTGACGAAAAATCCACCCTGCTGATCAGCCAGGGCATTTGTGTGGAAGGGGCCAACCAGCGGGATCTTTTTGCCGCGACTACTTTCACGCCCCAGGATTTCTGGCGGCCCAAAACAATGGCGGATTTTGTCGAAGCTAACATTCGGGGGGATATCGGCAATAGCCCGGCCTACTACGGCGTCCTCTGGATCTGGATCAAACTGTTCGGGCTGAGCGATTTCTCGATCCGCTTTCCTTCGGTGCTTTTCAGTACGTTCACCGTGCTGATGCTCTATGCTTTTGTCAGGCGGCATTTCCGGTCCGAATCCCTGGCGCTGCTCAGCGCGGGCATTGCGGCCATCGAGCCATTCTTTGTGGCCTACAGCCACATGGCCCGGAATTACTCCATGACCTTCTTTCTGACCCTGCTGGCTACCCACCTTTTTCTGCTTATTCTCGAAAAAGAAGGCCAGGGCAGGAAAACGACCGGCCTCTATGTCGGTTACTGCCTGACCGTTGCCACCTCGGTGCTTTCCCACTACCTGACGGTAACGGTCTTTCTCTGCCACGGACTATACGCCCTGGTTTACCTGCGGAACGCGGGGGCCTGGCTGCGGCTGGCCCTGTCGGCGGTGGTAGCGCTCTCGGGTGTTTCGCTCTGGTTTCTCTTCGGCGGGGGGCAATATACCTTCAAGACCCTGGCCTACCAGGCGGCGTTTTACCGGAATCTAGCGCTGACCAATCCGCTCAACAACGGCTTCGGCATAATCCTGCCGGCGACCCCCAAAAACGTGGCGGTCCGGGCCCTGCCGATCTTCAGCGATCTGGTCTTTTTCACCAACGGACTGGGCGCGAAAGTGGCCGGTTACCGGAACCTGGCCCTGGCCCTGGGGAGCGGGCTGGCAGCGACGCTGCTGCTGCACCGGTACTACCGAGCCGAGCGGCCGCCGGTCCTGGCGTGGGCGGGTTTCCCCCTGATTCTGGCCTTCGGCCTGCCGGTTTACACTGTTAACCCCGGCCATTTCCTGGTTTTGGCGGCTTCCCTACCCCTGTTTTACCTGCTGTATCGGGGACTGCGCGACGATGTGACCCGTACGGATCGCTCCCGGGTGGTCTTTCTGGTCCTGCTCTCGCTGGTGCCGACGCTCTTTCTGCTGTTCATGGCATTTCGGGCGGGCCATACCTACGGCATTACGCAGCGGTACTCGGGCTTTTCTTTCCCTTACGTCACCATTCTGGTGGCCATCGCCTTCCGGCGGCTGATCGATTCACCGGGCTGGTACCGCTGGCCGCTGGCCGTGGCGGTAGGGCTGCAGCTGTTCTTTATCGGGCAGCTGCTCCAACGGATCTACGCCGATTCGGATCCCAAGTATACCTACTTCAGCAAACCCCGGATCGCCAACCCGCTGGCCACGGCCGCTGAGCGGATTCAGCAGCTTTACCAGCCGGGTGATACGGTAGTTTATCCGTCCCTGAAGAAGCGGGAGTATACCGAAATCGACAGGAACGGGATGGATGTTTCGGTCCTCGACGCTCAGATCACGAATCTGTACCTGCCCAAAACGGCCACCTATCCGCAGCGGATCGATCCTGACGAACGGGACCGGATTCTGCTGGTCAGGGGCGCCACCGGGCAGCGGATTACCATTTATGACTTGAAAGGTCTTACCTTTAGGTACTGATATGACTTCACCAACCACAACCACCGACCTTACGGTCCTCAGCGGACAGCTGCGGCTGAAGGTGCTGGAACTGTACCACCAGGCCAATGCGGGCCATATTGGCTGCTCGCTGAGCTGCCTGGATCTGATGATTGCCACGCTTATCCTCCGCAAGCGGCCGGCCGACTCGTTTCTCCTTTCGAAAGGCCACGCCGCCGCCGCGCTTTATGCCTGCCTGAACCAGGTCGGCGAAATTTCGGATGAGGAGCTGAAAACCTTTTACAAAAACGGCACGACCCTGCCGGCCCACCCGGCTCCCAACAAGCATGCGGGCATTCCGTTTGCCACGGGTTCTCTGGGCCATGGGTTACCCATCGGCGCGGGAATCGCCCACGCCAATAAGCTCAGCGGCTCCAACGATGCGGTGTTTGTGCTGATGTCCGACGGAGAAACCAACGAAGGAACCACCTGGGAAGCCGCGCATTACGCCCTGAGCCAGGGACTCGATAACCTCATTGTCCTGATCGATAAGAACGGCCTGCAGGGTTTCGGAACGACCGCCGACGTCATGGGCGATACCGCCTCCGTCGCCACATGGCAGGCCATCGGGTTCGAGACGGTTGAGGCCGACGGGCACGATGTGGAGGAAATTCTGAGTACGGTGGATACCCTCCGGCTGCGCACCGACGGCCGCCCGAAGGTCATTATTGCCCATACCGTGAAAGGAAAGGGCGTCTCCTACATGGAAAACCGGCTGGAATGGCATTACCTGCCGATGTCGGCCGAGCAATACGAACAGGCCCGGGCTGAGGTGGCCGAGCGGTACGGGGTAACGGCCTGACAGGTTCTCATTAGATACCGGGGAGGTTCCTGCCGTAAGCCCTGAAGCCTCTCCGTTCGTCCTGAATGCGCTAGCCGTTGGCTATAATTCCCGTAAACGGCTCAAGGGTTTTGTACTTTTGCCGTATTATTACGCCCTGAAGCATCTATTTTGTTATGAGCGGGCGCTTAACAGGATGCGTTTTGGAGCCCATGAATTGATCCGTTTTCCGGAAATTCACCCGGCCTCCTGCCGCCTCGTCCGTAGCGCTGAGCCCATAACGGTCAAAAACATATTTCTCCCGGTTTGTCACGCGAACACATTCTTCAGCTACCGGGTCCCATTTTCGTTTTTGGGGCCAGCGGTTTTATCGGCACGAACTTATTTGATCAGCTATTCCGCGTCCGCCCCGACTGTTACGCGCTGACGCACGACGCCACCAAAGCCTGGCGGCTGAAATTACTCGACGTGCCGGCCGAGAACGTCATTCACTGCGACATTCTGTCCAACAACTCGGTTCGGGATATTTTTCAGCGCTATCAGCCCCGCACCATCTTCAACCTGGCGGCCTATGGGGCCTACAGCAAGCAGAAAAACGTCAATCTGACCTACGAGACCAATGTGCTCGGCACGGTCAATATCCTCGAAAACTGCACCCCGGAAACCATCTACATCCACGCCGGCAGCAGTTCCGAATACGGCTTCAACTGCACCGCCCCCAAGGAAACCGACCGCGTTGAACCCAACAGCCATTACGCCGTATCCAAAGTTTCGGCGGCCTATCTGCTGGAATTTTACGCCCGCGTACACGGCCGGAAAACGCTCAATCTGCGGCTGTATTCCATCTACGGAGGCTGGGAAGAACCCGACCGGCTCATTCCACGGCTGATCGAGGAAGCCCGCCGCAGCAAGCTGCCGCCGCTGGTTTCGCCGGACATTAGCCGGGATTTTGTTTACATCGACGACTGCGTCGACGCCTTTGTGCTGGCAGCCCTGCGCGTCCACCCGGGCATCAGCGGTCGGTCCTATAACATCGCCACCGGACGGAAAACCACCATGCGGGACCTGGTCGAGACGACCCGCCAGACCTTCGGCCTGCAGCAGGAGCCTGTCTGGGGCAGCATGGGCAACCGGCAGTGGGACCTGGCCGAGTGGTACGGTGACCCCACCGCCGCCGAGGCCGATCTGGGCTGGAAAGCTACTACCTCCCTGACCGACGGCCTCAGGATGACCCGCGACTGGCAGGAGGCCCACCAGTACGAAAACCGAGTGATCCCGGCCTTCCAGAACCCGACGCTCAATCCGGTCATAACCGCCATCATCGCCTGCTACAAAGACGCCCAGGCGATTCCATTCATGTACGAGCGGCTGGTGAAAACCTTCAACGAATTGAAGGTGCGGTACGAGATCATTTTCGTCAACGATAATTCTCCTGATAATACCGAGGAAGTCCTTCAGCCGATCTGCCAGCAGGATCCCAACGTAATCGCCATTACCCACTCGCGGAACTTTGGTTCGCAGTCCGCTTTCCTGAGCGGCATGGAAATTTCGACCGGCGATGCGGTGGTGCTGATGGACGGCGACCTCCAGGATCCGCCCGAAATCATCCCCCAGTTTTACGAAAAATGGCAGCAGGGTTTCGACGTGGTGTACGGGGTGCGGGTCAAGCGCGAAATGCCGCCCCAGGTCCATTTCTTTTACCGGACGTTCTACCGGCTTTTTAAGAAAATGTCCTACATCTCCATTCCCGTCGACGCCGGTGACTTTTCGATGATCGACCGGAAGGTGGTTCGGGAGCTGGTGTCCCTGCCCGAAACCGAGCAGTTCCTGCGCGGGCTGCGGGCCTGGGTGGGCTTTAAACAAACCGGGGTCGACTACGTTCGACCGGAACGGATGTTCGGCGTATCGACCAACAACTGGACGAAAAACATCTGGTGGGCCAAGAAGGCGATCTTCTCCTTTAGTTTTGCGCCCCTGGAGGCCATGTCGTACGCCGGTTTTCTGCTCACGGGCCTCTCGGTGCTGGGCATTATCTGGCAGATCACGGCGCGTCTGCTCAACTTCGACCCCAATACCCCCTACGGGATATCGACGGTCATCGTGCTGGTGATGTTTTTTGGCGGGTTGAACCTGCTGGGGGTTTCGTTTCTGGGCGAATACGTGGCCAAAATCTTTGAGGAAACGAAAAAACGGCCGAAATTCATCCGAACGAAGGTTCGGAAAGGTGACCGGATGTACAAAACCGCGTCCGAAATCCGGGCGCTGGTGGAAGCGAGAAAGACGAAATGAGAAAAGAATTTTCGGCCGCCATCGAACGCGTGGCTACCAGCGACGAACGGATTATCTTCATCACGGGCGATCTGGGCTACAACGCCCTGGAGAACCTCCGTGACAAACTGGGCCCCCGGTTCATCAATGCCGGCGTAGCCGAACAGAACATGGTCGGCGTTGCGGCCGGTATGGCCTATAAAGGGTATAAAGTCTTTTGTTACAGCATTGCTCCGTTCGCCGTTTACCGCTGCCTGGAACAGTTCCGGAACGATGCCTGCCTGCATAACCTGCCGGTATTTATCGTGGGCAACGGCGGCGGTTACGGCTATGGCATCATGGGCTCGACCCACCACGCCATCGAAGACCTGGCCTGTTTGAGCAGCCTGCAGAACATAAAAACCTGGATTCCGGCTTTTGCCGACGAGATTGATCCGGTGGTGGACGCCATCGTCGCCGAAGGGCGACCCGCCTATCTGCGGCTGGGCGCCGGTCCGAAAACGCCCGAGGGCAGCCAGACGCTGGGTTCGTTCAAACAGGTGGTGGCCAGTGAAGCGCCGAAAGGAACGATCGTCGCCCTGGGACCCGTGGCCGCCAACGTGCTGAAAGCGCTGCAGGCGGGAGCGGATGCCGAAGGCCCAGACCTGAGTACTGCATTTGATGTCTATACGGCGACCAACCTGCCGCTGGAACTGCCGGCGGAACTGGGGCGTCGCTGGGCCGAGACCCGGAATCTGCTGGTGGTCGAAGAACACGTGAGCATCGGGGGTCTGGCCCAGCAGTTGTCGGTCCGTTTGCTGGAAAACGGTTTGACGTTCAACCGCTTTGTCAGTCTGACCGCCCAGGGGTACCCGGATGGTCGTTACGGAGATCAGTCGTTTCACCAGCGCCAGTCAGGGCTGGATCCCGACAATATCCGTCGTCAACTGATGACTTTTTTGGCTTAATCGCCCGCTCGGGAATGGTTCTTAACCGGTCCCGAAGGCAAGTTTGATTCGTTATGCCCCGCCGGAACGTAACCTGGATTGTTGTCCTTTCCTGGCTGCTGCTTCTGACGCCACCGGCTGTTTACGCGTGGGTATTCGGTCGGTATGCCATTAACATTCCTAAGTGGGACGATCACGTCCTGAAAGCCTTTCTCCTGCAGTACGAACAGGCTACGACCCTGGGAGGGAAACTGCAGGCCTTAGTCAGGCAGCATAACGAGCACCGGATCATCCTCGACCGGCTGGCTACCTGGCTGGATTACCAGCTCTTCGGCAAACTGGATTACACCCACCTGATGATCCTGGGCAACCTGAGCCTGCTGGGCCTGCTGGGTGTCTTCATTCGGGCCCTGAGAAGCCGGGGGGCACCGGTCTGGACGGCCCTGCCGGTTTCCCTGCTGCTGTTTAACCTCTGCCAGTGGGAAAACATGTTCTGGGGCATGGCCGCCCTGCAGAACTTCGCCGTGGTGGTCTTTATCCTGGCAACGCTTTACCAGCTTGCTTTTCACCCGGAGCAGCGGGTCTGGGCCTACCTGCTGGCCATCGCCGCCTCTGGAACCAGCGGTAACGGCTTGTTAGTCTGGCCCGTGGGGCTGCTGGTCCTGCTGGCTAGACGGGATTTTAGAACTTCGCTTGCCTGGACGCTGGCCGGGGCGGTCAGCTTTGGGCTGTATTTCTGGGGTTATGCCAAACCGCCGGGCAATCCGCCTCCGCCAACGGGTGTCGGAGCCATCCTGCAAGGCTGGCTGGCCTTTAACGGTTCGGCGGCCGACGCCCTGCCGCTCCTGCCGCCTTACGCAGCCTGCACGGCGCTCGGGGCAATCCTGACGCTGGCCGCGGCCGGGCTGACGATTCGCTTTGGCTGGCATTACTTTCGGCGTCGTCCGCTGAGCAGCTGGCAGTTGTTCACGCTGGGCGCACTGGCCTTCCTGGTTGGAACAGGGCTGGTTGTAGCGCAGGGCCGGGTTGGTTTTGGACGCGATACCCTGATTACCAGCCGGTACAAAATATATTCGCTCACGCTGCTGGCCCTCCTGCTCAGTTACGCGATCGTCCACGTTCCGGTCCCCCGGCGACGGCTGGTTACGGGAGTGGCTGCCCTGGGCGCCGGGCTCATTGCCTTTTTTTCCTATACGACCTTCCTGGACGAAACCATCGGACTCCGAAAATACCTGGTGACCAGCCAGTTTAACTGGACCTACACCCGAAACGAAGCCGTTTCAACCATCGACGACACGACGCGGCGGTACCTGGACAATGCCCCGGCCTTCTACGACCGCATGCTGGAGGAACTGTACCGCCAGCCCGCTTCCGGCCCCGGCCTGAGGCTGGACACACTGTATCAGCAGGGTGCAGCGTTTATTTTGCGGCAGGATTCCCTTCCGCCCCTGGGATTACGGGACGAGGGAGCCTACTTTCTGGCCCGTTCGGACCGGCGCCTGTACCTGTTTGCGGCCCGGCAGCGGCCGTCCCATAGCCGTAAAGCCTGGTTTAAGCCTTCGCTGCTGTTTGGCCCGGGGGTTAACGCCCAGCTGGACGAAGCTGACCTGGCCAAGGGGGAATACGCCCTCTACCTGCTGACGGTAACCGCCGACGGTCAGTACCTGATTCGGCCCACGCCGCATCGAATTCATTCCGAGGGGCCTTCCCAACACCAACTCCAAACGAACTGGTAACGCATGACGATTCGCCCCATCCTCACCGGCCTGGCCCTGCTTTTCCCGGTATTCCTGGTCGCGGCGGCGGTATTGACCTACGCGGTAAACCTCCCCTACTGGGATGATTACATCGTGCATGAGCACCTGATGTACATCAAATCGGTAAACGTTCCGCTTCAGAAAGTACGGCATTTGTTCGACCAGCACTGGGAGCACCGCATCGTCTGGACGCGGTCGATCTTTTTCCTTTACTACAAACTGACCGGCAGCCTGAACTACTACGGGCTGACTCTCCTCGGATCGGGCGGCTTGCTGCTCCTGCTGCTGCTTTTTTTTCTGGCGTTTCGCCGGACCCGGCTGCCGCTGTACTACTTTCTGCCCGTTCCTTTTCTGATTGCCACCCTGCAGTCGCACGAAAACCTGATCTGGGCGATGGCTTCGCTGCAGAACTTCTACGTGCTGGTCTTTGTGCTGGGCGCCTGTTACGGACTGGCTAATCGCAGCCGGATAGGCTTTGGAATCGCAATGGCCCTGGCCGTGCTGGCTTCGTTTACCAGCGGCAACGGCTTTCTGGTTTTTCCGGCTGGTGCGGCGGTGCTGCTGTTGCGGCGGCATTACCGCCAGCTTGGCATCTGGCTGCTGACCGGCGCCCTGAGCGTCATCGGGTACTTCTGGACCTACAATCGGATCAACTTTTTTCCGGCGCCGGATCTTTTCCCGGTCACCGAATGGATCAAAGGCTTTTTTGTGTTTCTGGGTGGTTTTGCCGACACCTACCCCTACACGACCCCGTATGCGATCGGCTACACGAACCGGGTCTGGCTGACGGTTTTGGTGGGTGCCCTGGCGGCCGCTTTTGCCGGCTATCACCTGCTGCGCCTGCTCGTTTCCAGTCCCCTGGTTCGGGAGCGCCCCCGCGTGGCGGAACGTCCGTTCTGGAATGATTTTTTCGTTTCTGCCGCCTTATTTCTGCTGGCTACGGCGGTGATGACGGTTTACGCCCGGGTCGGCTTCGGCGGGGCGGCCTACCTGCTGCAGGGCCGGTATAAGGTTTATTCGCCCCTCTTTCTGAGCCTTTGCTACCTCTACGGCCTGACGCTCGAACGGGAGCCGCGGCGCCTGAATCGACAGGTGCTGGTGGCGGCGCTGCTGGTGATTCCGACGAGTCTTTACGCCAGTTACCAATGCCTGGAAGGCATGGTTCACCAGCACCGAAGAGCCAATGCCTATTTTCTGAACTGGCTTATTCATACGCCGGAAGCCCAGCGAAAGGCCATGCTTTATGTCTACCACCTGACGGATACACCGGGGATGACGGCCGATACGGCCCGCCTTCACGCGCCCGAAAGCCGGTTTGCCACGGAAACGATTCGCCTCGACAGCCTCTACGAAGACCGGTATTTTTTCAACCTCTACCAGCGAAACGCGGTCAATCCGGATCTTCGCCGCCCCGACGAAGGTTCGTATATGGTACTGATGGGCTCGAACGGGAACCATATCTTTGCAGCCAGACCGCTTCGGCCCGGGGCCCTGGAACCCGAACCCCGCCCGAGCGGCCAGTACTTTGGCAATCAGCTGCTGGCTCAGGTACAGAAAGAAGCGCTCCCGCCCGGTACGTACCGGGTCGGTCTGGTCAGTTACCAGGCTGGAAAAGCCCGCTTTAGCCTGACCCCGCACCTGATTCACCACAGACCGAATCCGTGATTATGACCGTTCCGACCACAGCCGAGGCTGTCCGTAAAGAAAGTGATTACCTGGTTCAGCTCGACGGGCTGCGGTTTATCGCCGTTACCCTGGTGATGATCGACCACTGGCTGGGTGAGCTGAATCAGTTGCCGCTCGGCTATTTCGGGGTGAATCTGTTTTTTGTGCTGAGCGGGTTTCTGATTACGCGCATTCTGATCGGCAGCAAGGCCGCGGACTTAAAGCATGGGCGTACGCACGGGCGGTCGTTGCGGCAGTTCTACATCCGCCGGAGCCTGCGGATTTTTCCGGTTTATTACATCACGCTCATCGTTCTGGCCATCATCGGCTTTCCGGCCGTGCGGGAGAACCTGGTCTGGCTGTTTACCTACACGCAGAACATCTGGGTAGCCATTCACAAAACCTGGTTTGGGGCGATTGATCACCTCTGGTCGCTGGCCGTCGAGGAGCAGTACTACCTGTTCTTTCCGTTCCTGGTCTTTGCCGTTCCCGACCGCTATCTGCTTCGTACGCTCGTGGGCCTGGTCCTGCTGTCGGTGGGACTTCGGCTTGGGCTGTACCTGAGCGGCGCCTCCTGGATGGTGCAGTTCGTGCTGATGCCGACCTGCCTGGATGCCTTTGGCCTGGGTGGCCTGCTGGCCTACCTGATGGTTTTTCACCGGGAACGGTTCGTCCGCCTGGCGGGCAATCCCTGGCTGTTGCTGGCGAGCCTGCTGCTGTACGTGCTGGACTTATACCTCATGCGGACCATGACGCCCTCGCGGAACGTGATGACGGATGTGTTCGACCGGCTAATTACCTCCGTTTTCTGCTTTTTCATCATCGGCGGGGCTGTAGTCGGCTACCGAGGCGTGGTACGCTGGCTGTTGGAAAACCCCGTCAGCAACTTCCTGGGCCGCATCAGCTACGGATTGTATTTATTTCATAATCTGGTCTTTAATGCCTACCACACTCCACCGACGTATTTAACCCTCCGTGCGTTCGATAAAGCCACCCGGATGCTTCCGGTACTTTCGGACAATATTTATATAAAATTAGCTTACTTTTATATGATCACCGTTTTGATCGCTACCGTTTCCTGGTATGTGATCGAAAAACCCTTCAATGCGTTGAAAAGCAGGTTCTCCTACTAGCCTTTTGTAGCCCGGCATTTTAATTGGAAATTAAAGTCCGCTTTCTTGAAGTCTAGCATTGTTTTTGTACTTTTGAAAGCGTCCACATCGTCCGCCTGTAGCTATCGATCACGCAAATCCGTAACTGATTTGTACCTTAAACACCTCACCGGAACGGCTGATGCTATCCCAACTGTTCCGCCCACTTCGCTAAACGTTTTGGACCCGTCTGCGCTCCCGATCACCTATAAGGCAGTGCCGGCGATCCCCCTGGGGGAGACCGTGATTGGAACGCCCCCGACGCGTCGTCCGCTGGATTTCCTGACGCAACTGGATGGCATCCGTTTCCTGGCAGTTGGACTGGTGCTGATCGACCATTGGCTGGCTGAGCGTAACGTGCTTCCGTTGGGCCCCCTGGGCGTCACCATCTTTTTTGTATTGAGCGGCTTTCTGATTACCCGCATTCTGCTCCGCAGCAAGGATGAGTTGCTCGGCGAATCGGATGGACTGGGACGTTACCTGAAGACGTTCTACATGCGCCGCACCCTGCGGATCTTTCCCGTCTACTACCTCTGCCTTATTGTACTGGGTCTGGCTAATGTCCCGCCGGTTCGGGAAACGTTTACCTGGTGTGCGTTATACGCTACCAACCTGTACATCGCCTTCAAACAAACCTGGATGGGCAGCATCGACCACTTCTGGTCGCTGGCCGTCGAGGAGCAGGTTTACCTCTTTTTCCCGCTGCTGCTGTTCCTGGTTCCCCGGCGTTGGGTGCCGACTACCATGGTGCTGATGATGATCGGCAGCGTCGGCCTGCGCTACGTTTTTTTCCGGCTGCACCTTCCCTGGATGGTTTCCTACGTTTCGACGCCAACCTGTCTGGACGCCTTTGGCCTTGGTGCCCTGCTCGCTTTCGGCTGGCTGTACCGGCCGGTCCTGTTCAAGGGGCTGTTTTCGAGCTCCCTGCTGGTCGTTGGGGCCCTGGCAATTTACGTGGCGCTGGTCGCCTACAGCAAGACGTTCGCGGAGGTGCATAATGTGTACACGGAAGTTTGGGAGCGGCTGGCGGCTTCCTTCCTCGGGGCAGCGCTGATCGGTCGGGCTACGACGGGCTTTACGGGTCCGTTCCGGTATTTCCTGGAAAATCAGATCAGTCGTTACCTGGGGCAGATCAGCTACGGCCTCTACCTGTTTCATAACCTGGTGTATAATCCCTACCATAGCCCGAAGGACCATCCGACCCTGCTGGTCTGGAATGCCCTGACGGGCTGGATGCCTTTCCTGGAAACGAACCTGGTATTAAAAATTTGCTATTTCTTCGGCCTGACCATTGCCCTCGCCTCCCTGAGCTGGTACGTCCTGGAAAAGCCAATCAATAAGTTGAAGTCCCGCTTTTCGTACTGATCGTGAGCCACCTGCGTACGGTCCCGTGACCGGGTGGGTGTCCGGTGAATAATGAAAATTTTTTAGTCCGTGCTGATCGGCCGAGATTCCGTATCTTTGCCCGACAGGAAACGGTTTTATCGGCAGGCTCAGCTTCCTTTCTATTTCTGATCCTGCTTTCACCTATCTGCATCTAAAAGAATGAGTTTATTGCTGTCGATTGTCATGCCGGCCTATAATGAGGAAGAGTGCATTGACCAGGTGGTAGGCCTTTGGATCGATCTGCTCAAGCGGCACTTCCCGACCGAACAGACCCGACTGATCGTGATCAACGACGGTTCGAAGGACCGGACGGGAACGATTCTGGACGGTCTCAAAGCGATGTACCCCGAACACCTCATCGTCGTACACCAGCCCAATGGCGGCCACGGAAACGCCGTCGTGAACGGTTACCGGCACGCGGTAGGCCTGAATTCGGAATACGTCTTTCAAACCGACAGTGATGACCAGTTCATCACCGACGACTTTGGCAAGCTCTGGGAAAAGCGGCACCAGTCGCAGTTTGTCCTCGGCTACCGCCAGGAACGCTACGACGCCATGGCGCGGCTGATCATTACCCGCATTCTGCGGCTCAGCCTGTTCCTGATCTACGGCACCTACATCAAGGACAGCAACATTCCCTTCCGGCTGATCAAAGGTTCCTACCTGAAGAAACTGCTGGAGCAGCTGCCCAGCCCGACGCCTTTCGCCCCCAATATCTTCCTGGCGGTTATGGCCAAGAAGGCCGGACAGGAAACGTTCGACATCCCCATTGTTCACAAAGAACGGCAGACAGGCACGGTCTCCATCCTGAAATGGAAACTGCTGAAGGTCTGTATGCAGAGCTTCCGGGAGCTGGCAACGTTCCGGCTGGAGTTGGGCGGAAAAGTACGGGCCATCCGGACCGTCAGTGACCGACAGCCGGTACGGGCCTAGTCGATAGGCCCTCTCCTTTCCCATTCCACCCATGACAACGAAGCAGCGCTGGCTGACCCTTGGCCTGCTGGTACTGGGAGTAGGCGGATTGGCCGGCTATTATTTCTGGCCCCGTGCGGTGCGTCCGGTGACTGAACTGATCCCACCGGATGCACTCCTGGTCATCCAGAGCAGTGAACTCCACGATCCCTTACCGGCCACGGTCCACCTCCGCGAAACCTACCTGCGCAGTACGCCTTTGTTTGCACAAGCGGCCCTGACGCTGGACCGCCTGTTCTGGCAAACGCTCGATACCGCTGCCACCCACCGGCTGCTCCGGGGAAAGTCCGTCTGGTACTCCCTGCACCCCAGTTCCCGGTTTAGTCGGGAGTATCTTTTTTTTGTTCCGGTGCAGCCCGTAGCCGACCAGGCTCTTGTCGATCGACTGCTTCATCCGGATCCCAACCGGTTTCGGGTTCTGAGCCACCCCTCCGAAGGCGAGCGGATTTATGAACTGCTGACCGTTGGTAATCAGTCGCTCGGCTCCTTTGTTTTGCTGGACAATCACCTGGTGGGAAGCACCTCGACAGTCCTGATCGAACAGGTGCTTCGGCGCAGGCGCCAGCCGTTTACCGCCTCCTTACCGCAGTTTGAAAGAACTTCCGGAGTCCGGACCCAATTTTTCGTTCGGCAGGAAGGGTTGAAGGCCCTTCTCCCGCCCGGGAAACCCAACGAATTGCCGCTTGCATCGTTTCTCCCGGCGCAATGGCAGGCCCAGCTCTACTACTCGGCCGATAGCTCTCACCTGATCGCCAGTGCGGCCGAACCCATAAACCTTCATCCGGAACTGGCCGGACTCTTCACCGGGCAACTGCCCGGACGGGTGGCCTGCGGGGCTTATGTACCGGCCCAAACCACCCAGTTTGTCCATCTCCGACTCAGCGATGCCGGGCGGTACGGCAGCAGCCTGGATCCCGTCCTGGAAGCCGATTCACTGCCGACGATCCGGCAGCAGCGCAACCGCCTCCTGCCGCTCCTGCGCAACCAGCAACGAAGCCCTTACCCCTACGTCGGTCAAGAAATTGCCCTTTGCCAGTGGGAATCGCCAACGGGGGAACCCCGGCGGGTGATGCTGGTCCAAAGTACGAATGCCGAACGGCTGCTGGACCGCTACCTCCTGGCCGCCATCCTGCTGCAGGGACCCGCCAGCGTTCAGACCAACGGCGCGTCGGGCAGTTTAGCCGTCCAGCAGGTTCGCACCTACGACTTACCGACCCTGCTTTTTGGCCCGCTGTTTCGGGGATTCCGGGAACACTGGGTGACCCATACCGATACCCATCTACTGATCGCCAACCGGCCCGAAGCCCTGCAGGAGTATAACCAGGCGCTGCGGACCGAAAATGTCTGGGCCAGCGACCGACGCCTGCGAAAACTTCTGGAGGAAACCCTCCGCCCGGCTACCCTGACGCTTTTTTCCCGCCCGGAACAGGCCGGGACAGATCCGGCAACCACCCTGCCGGTCGCCTGGCGCCGGTTGCGGGATGCCGATGCCGCGGAGCTGCCCGAAAATCTGGTTTTCCAAAGCAGTTTTAGTCGGGAGCGGCTTTTTTCGCACCTGCTGCTGGGCCGCTCCTCCCAGCGGGCGAGTGGGGCAGTGTATAACCGGCTCCTGCTGCACAAAAAAATAGATTTCAACGCTCCGCTAATCAGCAGTCCGCTGGTGGTGGGAGATTTTACCGGCGGATCCGGGCAAGTCTGGGTGGTGAATGGTGCCCGTCAGTTTGTGCTGATTACTCCGGAAGGGGAAAAAAAGGTTCTGGACTCCCTCGACGGCCCCATTCGAAGCCGGGTGGTGCCCGTCACCGTTTTTCCCGGGAGCAGCCCGCAGTTCGCCTTCGCTACCGACCGCCGGCTTTACCTGGCCGAGCAACGGCTGGGTCTGGTTCGGCTTCGGTCGCTGGCCCTTCCCACCGGTACGGAGCCAGCCAGCCTGGTTTCCCTGCGGGGGCAGGATTCAACGGCGGCCCTGCTCCTGGCGCACCAGGACGGCAGCGTGTACGCCCTGGACCGAAAACGCCGGCAGTTTGTCCTTCGCTACCGGACCCAGACACCGGGTCAGGGAATTGTGCCGGTCCAGACCCTCCTCCGTCGGCAGGGGCTGGCCGTCGTATCCCAGCAGCAGGAAGGCAGCCTGCACCTGTGGACCGCCGACGGAACGCCCGCTCCCGGTTTTCCCCGCAACCTGAGCAGTGAGTTTTCGGGTCCGACGATGCTGGAAGGCTCGGCTACCGGTCAGTCCGGGCGACTGACCACGCTGACGCGTCAGGGTGAGCTCATCCGCCTGCAGGAGGACGGCACCGTGGAAAGCCGGAAACAGTTTTACCGGCCCATCCGCCGGGGATCTTTCCGGCTGCTGCCCGACGAAAACCAGAAGGAGTTTGTGCTGCTGCGGTACACCGATACGGAGGCGGTCGTCCTGGATACCACGGGTCGCGCGCTCCTGGAGGTGCGGGGTTTGCCCCCGGGCCAAACCCAGATCCGTTACCATGTACTGACCACCGGCCTCCGGCTGATCAGCGTCAAAACAGGAAATTTCACCAGTTTATACGACCTTCGCGGCCAGGCGATCGGCGACCGGCCGGTACCCAGCCCGTTTCCGGTTGAACTGCAGTTCGATCCCGGCCGGAACAAGCTGTTTGTCTACAGCTGTACCGAAAAAGCCGTGCAGGTCTGGTCCATCAAATTACGGTAAGCATGAAAGGCGTACGCTTTCTTATTCTGGCACTCGCGCTGCTGGTCTTCCTGGCGGGGGTGTCTTCTCCCGTTCTGCGCTGGTTTTACGAAGTAGGGCTGGTGGCCGATGATTACCGGTACGGAGACCTGTACCGCCTGGCCAACCTGCCGCAGTTTAAAGCCAGGGAGCAGCCCTGCCCGCCCGGTCACCCGGCCAATGCGCCCCGCCTGCCGATCGACCTCTACCTGATCGGCGACAGCTTTACCGAACCGGAACGCATTGGTCCCGGAGACTTTCCCGTTCAGCGCTACCACAATACCCACTGGGCCAAACAATCGGCTATCCAGCTGGATCCCAACCGGACCAATGTGCTGATTCTCGAAACGGTAGAACGCCATTTCCGGGAGCATTTTGCCCAGGCGGTCCTGAACCTGCGGGTGGTGGCGGATACCACGCGGCTCCCCGCCCCTCCCGCCGAAAAACCAAACTGGGCGACCCGGATTCACGGGCTGGAGGAAACCATTGCGCCGCCGGGTACCGAGGAACGCCTGGAAAATCTGCTGTTCAGCAACGATTTCTTCCTCTGGTTTAAGGAGCTGAAGGCCAGCCTGAACCTCCGCTGGTTCGACCGGACCAATCCCAAAGTTAGCCTGGTGGGCGGGGGCAATCAACTGGTTTACGCTCTGGATACCGATTCCACCGCCATTCACGCTTCCTTTACGCCCCTGTCGGACCGGGAACTTAATAGCCTGGTCGATAGCGTGAACCAGGTGGCCGAGCGCTACCGGCGTCTGGGCTTCGACCAGGTTTATCTGTCCATCATTCCCAATAAGGTCAGTCTGGTGGATCCGCAGTACGGCACCTACAACCGCCTGATCGAACGCGTACAGCAGCATCCGGCCCTGCGGGTACCGGTCATCGATGCCTACACGCCCATGCGGGAAAGCCGGGAGCCCGTCTACGCCCCGAGCGACTCCCACTGGAACTGCCGGGGCCGGGCCATCTGGCTCGAAGCCGTAAACCGCCAACTGCGCACGCCAGGCGGTTCACCGGGGCCGGCTGTATCCCGGCGCTGAGCCAGTCGATCTGATTCTGGGAGCCATGGCCGACAGGCACTTGAAAAAGTGCTACCTTCCGGCCCTTATTCCCAGCAATGCTATCGACTTACAACCTGATGAGTTCGCGTTCCCGATTATCAGACACTGCCCATGGCCCTTTTCGCTCGTTCTGGATGGCCGGTTTCGAGTGTACGGATCAGTTAAATGCCTTCGGTAACCGCGTCGATTTCCTCCACCTGACGGGCCATCTGGCCTTACTGGAAGCGGACTACCGCCGGCTGGGCCCGTTTGGCATCCGCTCCGTTCGGGAAGGCATCCGCTGGAGCCAGGTGGAAACCGCCCCCCACCGCTACGACTGGTCGACGGTACGGTCGATGATCCGAACGGGCAGGGCCCTGGGTATTCAGCAAATCTGGGATCTGTGCCATTTCGGCTATCCCAGTGATCTGACCCCGCTGCATCCGCATTTTGCGGGACGGTTTGCCGCCCTATGCCGGGCGTTTGTCGAATTTTACCGGGAAGAAGATCCGGATGGGCCTCTCATCATTACGCCCTTTAACGAAGTCAGCTTTATTGCCTGGCTCGGTGGCGACGTCCGCGGTACGGCGCCCTACTGCGTCGGTCTGGGCTGGGAAGTGAAATACGCCCTGATGCGGGCCTACATTCAGGGTGCCCAGGCGCTGCTGGAAGCCGATCCGCGCATCCGGCTCCTGACGACTGAGCCCCTCGCCAATACCGTGCCGGCGCTTGATGCCACCGAGGCCGAACGGGAACGGGCTCAGATCGTTAACGAATACCAGTTTCAAACGACGGATATCCTCTGCGGCCGGATGTGCCCGGAACTGGGCGGCCGGCCGGAATACCTCGATTTGATCGGACTGAATTATTATTACAACAACCAGTGGGTCATCGATACGCACAGCTTTCTGCCGTGGGTGAACGACGATAACGATCCGCGCTGGCGACCTCTTCGGGATCTGATAAAAGGGGTGAACGAGCGCTACCAGCGGCCGATTATCCTTAGTGAAACCAGCCATCCGAAGGAAGACCGGCCGCTCTGGATCCAGATGATTGCGGAAGAATCGCTGGCGGTCCTGAAAGCGGGCATTCCGCTGCGGGGCGTCTGCCTGTACCCCATTATCGACCGCCCGGACTGGGACCATCTGACCCCCTGGCACCATGCAGGCTTATGGGATGCCGAGCCCGGCAACGAAGGCCTGAGCCGGGTGCTCTATGAGCCGTACGCCCGGGCCCTGCTGGCGGCCCAGGATTATTTGTCAAAAGGCTTACAGCTGGCGCAAACGGGGGTGCCTTTGGTACCTGCCCAGCCGACCGTACCGGTTTAGCTTTCCTTATTTTACCCCCAAAATAGAAAGCCCCGACAGCTAAGCTGTCGGGGCTTTTCGTAGGATGTAGCGGGCTCGAACCGCTGACCCCCGCCCTGTCAAGACGGTGCTCTGAACCAACTGAGCTAACATCCTAATTGACCGCGGCAAGTTCGTTTTTGGGCTCCCTTGCCGTTTTTGGTGGTGCAAAACTAGTTAAATTCACTTTGCCTGCAAGCGAATTTCGTAAACTTTTTGCGAAGGAATCCGCCACAGCAGCAGCAGGCCGGCCACGAACAGAAACAGCAGAGCCAGGACGCTGTTCCGCATGCTGCCCGTAACCTGCTCAATCAGACCGTACATGGCCGTGCCGATCACGATGGAAAACTTCTCGGTAACGGCGTAGAACGAAAAGTAGGAAGCCGTATCGGTGGTATCTTCCGGAATCAGCTTGGAATAGGTCGACCGGGACAGGGACTGCACCCCGCCCATCACCAGGCCCACCAGCACGGCCAGCCCGTAGAACTGGTTCTCCGTCCGGACGTAATAGGCGCTGGCGCAAATGACGATCCAGATGCCGACCGCCACCATGAGCGCATAAATGTTCCCAAACCGCTCCGACATCCGGGCAAAGGCCGTGGCACCCAGGATCGCCACCAGTTGAATGAGCAGGATGGTAATGATCAGGCTATCGGAAGGCAGTTTCAGTTCGTCGCTGCCGAAAATGGTGGCGACGTACATCACCGTCTGCACGCCCATGTTGTAAATAAAGAACGCAATCAGAAAACGCTGGATGAATTTCTGGGTCCGGACCTCGCGGAATACTTTCTGAAGCTCCCGAAAGCCGTTGAACAGCCAGTTCTGCTCCCGATTGGGCCGCCGGACCGGTTCGGGCAGGTTCCGGAAGGGGATCTGGGCAAAGCCAAACCACCAGAGCCCCACCGTCAGAAACGAAATGCGGGAAGCCATGCCGCTGGAAATACCGCCGTACCAGCTCGGGAAAAGGATCATCGTCAGGTTAAACACCATCAGCAGGACGCTGCCTACGTATCCCATGGAAAAGCCCCGGGCGCTGAGCCGGTCGAAGCGGTCTTCGGTCGCAATATCGGGCAGGTAGGAATTATAAAAGACGATGCTGCCGCTCCAGCCGACCAGGCTCAGCATAAAGCAGATAACCGCAAAGGTGGTCGTTTCCCGGGTGAAGAAATACAGCAGCGAACAACTGGCCGCTCCCAGGTAACAAAAGAACTGCATGAAGGCCTTCTTTCGTCCGCTATAGTCGGCAATGGCCGTACAGAACGGGCTCAGCAGGCCTACCAGCAGGAAGGAAGCGGAGATGGAGAAAGAGAAGAGAACGGAGTTCTTGACGGTAAACCCAAGAAAGTCGATTTCCGGCCCACCGGCTTCGTTCAGGGCTGTGGCGCTGAAGTAAACCGGGAAAATACTGGAGACGATCACCAGGGAATGGACGGAATTCGCCCAATCGTAGAGGCACCAGGCGTTGAGAACGCGCGGGATGTTTTTCATGGTCTGTTACGGATACCTGAGGACGAAGTAAAGACTTTTCGCGGGATACTCATTCGCCCTCAGGTATCCTCTGGTCAAAAAGCCGGCACAAACTCCAGGTTGGTGTCGCTTTCCACGCCGTTGATCGGCATTTTATTCTGCAGCACCAGTTTGCTCCGGTTCAGATCGACCAGCGGGAAACGGCCTTTAAACAGGCTTACTTCAATATCCAGGGCCGTATTGTTATCCCGCAGAAACCAGGTTCCACCGTTGAGGACCTGGCGCGTCAGGCGGTCGGTAGCCCGGGTAATGTTATTTTCGCGAAATTGAAAATCCATCCCAAACAAGGCCTGGGTCTGGACGTTTAACCGACTAAGGGGAATCGCCTGCCCCTGGGCGTCGGTGACGCGGTTCAGTTTCCAGGGCATTGCCACCAGTAATACTTCCCGGTCGGCTTCGACGGAGGTATCCCGGCAGGACACCAGGCCAGCCAGGAGCAGCAGTGTAAGGAGGATTCTAGGCATTGTTTTCATGAAATTTCACGTTTCTAAATGGTGTATCGGAGTGCATTCCAGGCAAACATTCGTTCGACAGGTAACGACTGAAACTCCGGCTGGTATATGGATATACGACCCAAAGGTAACTAATTTTAGCAAACGTTTGGCAACAGCACTTTACAAAATGGCCCTTAAACGGCTCATAACCAGCTTACTCTTCAGTCAGTTGATCCTCGGTACGGCCTGGCCTCAAGCGGATTGCAGCACCCGGCTGACCTTCCAGCCTGTCAGCAAAACCAATGCCATCGAGTGGTCCAAGTTTCCGGTTTTCCGGTTTCCGTTCCCGGTCGTGTACGCCGGTCCCCGCCTGGGCGAGGCGCCTTTCGAGCCCCTCCGCCACGGCTTCAGCCACTTAGCCCAGTTAACCGAAGTAGAAGCCGGAACGTTCACCGCGGCCCAGCGGGCGGTGGATTATGCGGGCCTGGCCTACGGACTGAACCAGCCCTGGGAAACGCTGGAAAGTCCCTGGGGCAATGACCTGGCCGCTTACCAGGCCCGCTGGAACCAGTGGCTTCGGGATCTGTCCGGTGGGGAACGCGACGCCCAGGGGCGCTGGAAACCGCGGATCAGCCTGCTGTCGGTGGATATTGAGCGCATGCACGAAACCGATGAGCGCATTCTTCGGCTGAAAGCCGATCCGCAAACGCCGGCCGAGTTCCGCCAATTGCCCGACGCCGAGTTCGTGGCCCGCTACAAACGCGACCTGACCGCCCTCTACGCCGAAAGCCTGCGCTACCTCCGCGAACGGGCTGACCTCTCCGGCGTAGGGATCACGACTTATAGCGACGTTCCTATCCGGAATACCTGGTTCAACGTGGTGGGTAACACCTGGCAGGACTGGACAACGAACGTGAACCGGGTCAATTACCTCTTCCGGGATGCGGCTACGGGCCGCTTCGGCGGGCCGTTTTATGACCAGCTGAATTTTCTCAGTCCGTCGATCTATTATTATTACGACTACCCCAACCCCTTGGCCGGGGATTACCTGGCCTACATGCTGTTCCAGATTGAGGCCAACCGGGCCTGGAGCGCCAAGCCGGTCTTTCCCTACGCCTGGATGCGGTTCCACGACTGCTGCGGCTCCCATCCGAAGTTTATCCAGCCCCATATGGCCGAAGCAACGGCCATTTTCCCCTTCATGGCCGGGGCCAGGGGACTCTGGCTCTGGGAGGTGCCTAATTTTCGCGACAACCAGACACCCATGGCCGCTTACGAACATTTTGTGCACGGCCTGTACCGGCTGTCGCAGTTTGCGGACATGTTTGAAGGCAATTACGAGCTGGTCGCCGACACCTTCGGCCCGGAGCTGATGGATAAACGCCTGCCGGTCTGGCGGGGCGTTTTCAACCAGAACAAACTGCTGGTCGCCGCCCAGAACCCCTACGCAGCCGAAGGGCAGTCGACCACCCTCACCGTCCGGTACAAGACCTGGGAAACCCGCATCACGCTCACGGGCCGGGAAGTCTACCTCTGCCGGTTTGACCTCTCCCTGCTCGGAAACCCGGAACCTGAACCCGTTCAGGACCTGACCGTTTCCCCCAACCCCGCCCGAAACCAGGTCAGCATCCAGTTCACGTCCCGGTCGAAAGAGACGGTGGACGTGGAACTGCTCAACGCCACCGGCCAGGTGGTCCGCCGCCAATCCCTCCAAACCAATCCCGGCCCGAATCGGTTAGACTGGCACCTGCTCCCCCTGCCCGCGGGCCTGTACATTGTCCGCCTGCGGGGAGAGCGAACGCAACTGAGTCGAAAAATAATCCTTGAACGATAAGGGTTGGAGGAGTGAGGGAGTGAAGGGGTGAATACGCTAAGGCTACCGGTTCTCCTCACCCCTCCACCCCCTCACCCCTTCACCCCCTATCCATGAACCGCCTAGCCAACGAAACCAGCCCTTACCTGCTGCAGCATGCCCATAATCCTGTCCACTGGTACCCCTGGGGCGCCGAAGCCCTGCAAAAAGCCGAGACGGAAAACAAGCCCATCCTGGTCAGCATCGGGTATTCGGCCTGCCACTGGTGCCACGTTATGGAACGGGAATCCTTCGAGCACGAGCAGGTGGCCGAGGTGATGAACCAGCACTTTGTCTGCGTTAAGGTGGACCGGGAAGAGCGCCCCGACGTGGACGCGAGTTACATGGACGCCGTGCAGGCCATGGGTGTTCAGGGCGGCTGGCCGCTGAATGTGTTTCTTATGCCGGACGCCAAGCCCTTCTACGGGGTAACCTACCTGCCGCCGCGGAACTGGGTCAACCTGCTGCAAAGCGTGCAGAACGCCTTTACCGAGCACCGGGATCAGCTGGAAGAATCCGCCGAAGGCTTTGCCCGGCACCTCAACATGAGCGTGACGGAGCAATATTACCTTAAGGACGATGCGCCCAGTTTTAACCGGGAAGCGGTTGAGGCCATGTTCCAGAAGCTTCAGCGCAGCTTCGATACCGAAAAAGGCGGACCGCGCAAGGCACCCAAGTTCCCCATGCCCAGCATTTACGGATTTCTCCTGCGTTACTACGCCCTTACGGGCAACGAACTGGCCCTGGAGCATACCCGGCTGACGGTCGACCGCATGGCTTTGGGGGGCATTTACGACCAGGCGGGCGGCGGCTTTGCCCGGTATTCCGTGGACGACCGCTGGTTTGCGCCGCATTTTGAGAAAATGCTCTACGACAACGGCCAGCTGCTGACCCTCTACGCCGAGGCCTACAGCCTGACCCGCAGCCCGCTGTACCAACGAACGGTCTACCAGACCATCGATTTCCTGAATCGGGAGCTCAGCAGTCCAGAAGGCGGCTTTTACTCAGCCCTGGATGCCGATAGCGAAGGGGAAGAAGGCAAGTTCTATACCTGGACGACAGCCGAATTGCGCCAACTCCTGGGTGAAGACTTCAACTGGTTTGCCGAACTGTTCAGCATCACCGAGGAAGGCAACTGGGAAGAAGGCCATGACGGCATTCACCGGAACATCCTGCACCGAACGGTTTCCGACGAAGCCTTTGCCGAACGGCAGGGCTGGAACACCGACGAGTTGCAAACCCGGCTGAACAAGGCCTTTGCGGCCCTGATGGCCGTTCGCGCCGACCGGATCCGGCCGGGCCTGGACGATAAAATCCTGGGTTCCTGGAACGGACTGGCCCTAAAAGGGCTGGTAACGGCTTACCGGGTGTTCGGGGAGCCAGGCTTCCTGGAGCGGGCCCTTACCAACGCTTCCTTTATTCGGGCGAAGCTAACGGACCCCGCTACGGGGCGGCTCTGGCATTCCTACAAGGCCGGACGGGCGACGATCACGGCTTATCTGGAAGATTACGCGGCCGTTATCGACGGGTACCTGGCTCTTTACCAGGCGACCTTTGACGAATCCTGGCTTCTGGAAGCCGATCGGCTCACCCAGTACGCCCTGGAAAATTTCTGGGACGAGGGAGACCGGCTCTTTTACTTTACCGACGCCAAAGGCGAATCACTGATTGCGCGGAAGAAAGAAGTGTTCGATAACGTCATCCCGGCCTCCAACTCCATCATGGCCCATAACCTGTATACGCTCAGTCTTCTGCTCGAACGCCCGCTGTACGCCGAGCGGGTCGACCAGATGCTGGGGCGCGTGCAGCATTTGCTGAGCCAGAATGCCGACTACCTCACCCACTGGGCAGCCCTGTATGCGCTGCGTGTTCAGCCGACGGCCGAAATTGCCCTGGTTGGACCCGAGGCCCAGGCCTTCCGGGAGAAGCTGGATCAGCATTTTCTGCCCAATACCGTGCTGGCCGGCACCGAAACCAGCAGCGAACTGCCGCTGCTGGAAGGCCGAACGGCGATCAACGGGCAGACGGCCATCTACATTTGCTACAACCGCGCCTGTCAGCTGCCGGTGACGCGGGTAGAGGAGGCCCTGGGTCAGTTAACCGCTAGGTCCCCCAGGCCGTAAGCACGAGGGTTCGGCGGCCGCCCCGGTTGCGGTGTTCGCCCAGGTAGATTCCCTGCCAGGTACCCAGGTTCAACCGGCCATTGGTGATGGGGATGGTTACCGCATGGCCGAGCAGAGCCGCTTTGAGGTGGGCGGGCATGTCGTCGGACCCTTCGTCCGTATGCTCATAATACGGCGCATTTTCGGGAGCTAGGCGGTTGAAATACCGCTCAAAATCGCCCCGGACGGTCGGATCGGCATTTTCGTTGATGCTGAGACTGGCTGAAGTATGCTGGATAAACACCTGCAGCAGCCCTACCTGAATCTGCCGAAGCTCAGGCATTTCCCGCTCCACAAGCCCAGTAATCAGGTGAAACCCGCGCGGGTAAGCCGGCAACTGAATGGTTTTCTGGAAGAAGGTCATAGTTTCGCGTCAAAGTCCCCCAACTCTTAATTATTAATTCTTAATTATTAATTCAGATGATGCGTCCCTACATCCTGGCCGAAACCAACTGGAAACAGATTCAGGAAACCAACTTTGAGCTGGCAATCCTGCCCTGGGGAGCCACCGAGGCCCATAATTACCACCTGCCCTACGCGACGGACGTCATCGAGGCCGACGCCATTGCGGCCGAAGCCGCCCGTCATGCCTGGGAACAGGGGGCAAAGGTGATTGTTTTGCCAACGATACCATTTGGGGTGAATACCGGGCAGACGGACATTCTGCTCGATATCAACCTCCACCCCAGTACTCAGCTCGTAATTTTAACGGATATCATCGAAGTGCTGAACCGCCAGGGCATCCACAAACTCCTCATTCTGAACAGCCATGGCGGAAACGACTTCAAAACCATGCTCCGCGAACTCGGGGTCCGGTTTCCGAACATGTTCCTGAGCACCTGTTCCTGGTTTCATGTCCTGGATAAGGCCCAGTATTTTGATGAGCCCAAAGGCGACCATGCCGACGAGATGGAAACCAGCCTGCTCCTGCACCTTCGACCGGATCTGGTGCGGCCGCTGGACGAAGCCGGTGACGGTGCTGCCCGGAAATGGAAACTGACCGCCCTTCGGGAAGGCTGGGCCTGGGCCGAGCGGCGCTGGTCGCAGGTAACGTCCGATACGGGCATTGGGAATCCGAAGCAGGCCACGGCCGAGAAAGGGGAACGGTATTTTGCGGACGTAAGCCGGAAGATAGGGGACTTTCTGGTCGAGCTGGCCGCCGCGGACATCCGGGATTTGTACGCTTAACCCAGCCGTTCGGGATTCTCGCTGACAAAAGCGCCCCAGCCGCCTTTTTTGCTTTTCTTACCGCCGGTTTTCGGGGCTCCCGGCAGCGCATTGGCGTGGAAATGGTGGCAGATGGCGATGGCCAGGGCATCGGTGGCGTCGAAGAAGGTGGCGTCGAGTTCCACCTGGAGCAGATGCCCCACCATATGGGCGACCTGCTCCTTGGCCGCGTTACCGTTGCCGGTGACCGACTGCTTGACCCGGCGGGGGGCGTACTCCACAATCGGAATTTCCCGCGACAGGGCCGCGGCCATCACCACGCCCTGCGCCCGGCCTAACTTGAGCATGGCCTGGACGTTCTTTCCGAAAAACGGATCTTCGATGGCCATTTCGTCGGGCACGTGCTGGTTGATCAGCTGGATGGTCCGTTCGTAGAGCTTCTTTAGTTTGAGTTCGTGGGTCGTATATTTGCTCAGGTGGATCACCCCGTACTCAATGAGCTGCAACTGCCCACGGACGATCCGAATGACCCCGTAACCCGCGATCTGGGTGCCGGGATCGACGCCCAGGATGATTTTTTCGGCGGTAGCAGGGGCGTTCGACATCGGGTTGCAGCAGTGCGTAGTCTGGTTTTCATGCAAAATAACGATATACCCCCGTCCCAATCCTATCTTCCCCGGCAAAAAATCGTGTTCTGGGCGAAAATAGGCGTCCTGCTGCTGGTAACGGGCTATGTCGGCCTGACGCTGTATCGCCAGCAGGCCAGCTTGCGGGATGTAGCCACTGTCTGGCAATCGGCCGACTGGACGAGCCTGACCGCTCTGTCGCTGCTGGCCTTGACCCCGGTCAACTGGGCGCTGGAAGCGCGGAAATGGCAGCTCCTGATTCAGCCCGTGGAGCCGGTGAGCTTTTCCTCCGCCCTGCGGGGCGTCCTGGCCGGACTGAGCCTGGGCATGGCCCTGCCGGCCTCCGTAGGCGATGCGACCGGCCGGGTCCTGTCCCTGCGGTCGGCCCAGCGCGGCCGGGCGATCGGCGCCATGCTGGTCTCAGGAGGCCTGCAGGCCTATGTCGCCGTTTTAGTTGGTACCGCTTCGTTCTGGCTAACGCCGGTCTTCCCGCTTGATTTTGTCCTCTTTCCCTTCGTGCTGCTATCGGGCCTTGCCCTGGCCGGGCTGCGCCACCGGCTGGAGCGGCTAGGTGGATCCCGGCTCCAGGCGTACCGAACGTACTGGAACGTGGCCGCCGGGTACACGAACGTTGAACTGGGACGCGCCTTCGGCTTAGCCCTGCTCCGCCACCTGACCTTCACGCTGCAGTTTGCGCTAGCCCTGCAGCTTTTTCACATCAGCCTGCCGGTTCGGCAGCTGCTTTCGGGCATCGGGTTCGTCTTTCTGGGTAAAACCCTGCTGCCTGCCTTTACGTTTTTGGGCGATCTCGGCATCCGCGAGGCGACCTCCCTGCTGGTTTTTGACCGCTGGGGCCTTTCGGCTCCTGCCCTGCTGACGGCTACGCTGACCCTATGGCTGGTGAACGTCCTGCTTCCCGTCCTGGCCGGACTGCCCGCCCTCTGGAAACTCAACCTGCAGAAAGCCCCATGATCGCATTTCTCACCCTCATCCTGGGCTTGTACGCGGTTTTTACGCTGGGAATGGCTATCGGTTGGTGGCGAATGCCAGTTCCGAGCCTAGGCTTGCCCGCCCGTCCGGTTCGCATCACGGTCATCATCCCCGTCCGAAACGAAGAACAGACCCTCCCCCGGCTGCTGGGCGACCTAGCCCGGCAAACCTACCCGTTGGCCCATTTTGAGGTAATCGTTGCCGATGATAGCTCGACCGATCAGACGCTGGCGGTGACGCAGGGAATGGTCAGGCAAATGCCTTATCCGTTGACCGCGCTGCCGCTTTCGCCAGTACGGACCGCCTCGCCCAAGAAGCGGGCCATCAGCGAAAGCATCCGGATTGCGACGGGTGAACTGATCGTTACGACCGACGGGGATTGCCGGGTTGGGCCAGAGTGGCTTCAGTCCCTGGGGGCGTTCTACGACCAGACGGGCGCGCAGTTGATCAGCGCCCCGGTCACGTTTATACCCGAGACTTCCGCTTTCGCCTTTCTCCAGACTGTCGAAGCCAGCAGCCTGATCGGCTCGGGTGCGGTAACGATGAGCTTTGGCTTACCAACCATGTGCAATGGAGCCAATCTGGCCTACACCCGGGCCGCTTTCCAGGCCGTGGACGGTTTTGCGGGCGTGGACCATGTGGCTTCGGGCGATGACGAACTGCTGATGCACAAGATTGCCCGCCAATTTCCTGGGCAGGTTCGGTTCCTGAAACACCCCGCCGCCATTGTCAGGACTACCCCCCAGCCTTCCTGGGAAGCCTTTTACCAGCAGCGGAAGCGCTGGGCCAGCAAATGGCGTGCCTACCAGTCGCGGCTACCAACCCTGCTGGCGGTTTTTGTTTTTCTGGCCAATGCGGCCGTACCGCTCATAGTACTGGCCTTTCTGCAGGGCTCCCTGACGACTACGGCGCTCTGGGTACTGCTTCTGCTGAAAGCCGTTCCTGAATGGCTATTTTTAGGTTCGGTTCTGGTATTTTTGCGCAAACGGGAGGCCTTGCGCTGGCTGTTGCCGACGCAGTTGCTGTATCCCCTGTACGTTGTCTTTTTCGGGCTGGCAGCCCAGCGGAAGGGCTTTCGGTGGAAAGGCCGCGACCTGAGCTGATGGACCGGAGGACCCTGTAAAAACGAACATTCACCTTGTTTCTGCACAAGACCAACTTCCTGATGCGGGCGCTCTTCCCGCGCTACCGCTGGCGGGTCCCTACCCAGGAACCCAGGGTGTTTCTGACCTTCGACGATGGCCCCATCCCGGAGGTGACCGAATTCGTGCTGGACGCTCTCCGCTCCCATGACGCGCGGGCCACGTTTTTCTGCATTGGCGACAACGTCCGGAAGCATCCGAACGTCTTTCGGCGGATTCTCGACGAAGGGCATTCGATTGGGAATCACACCTATAACCACCTGAACGGCTGGAAAACCGACGATCCGGCTTACCTGGCCAATGTTACACAGTGCCAGCAGGTCCTCAGCCGGCCCACTCGGCTATTTCGTCCGCCCTACGGCCGCATCCGCCGCAGCCAGGCCCAGGTCGTTCAGCAAACGCACGAAATCATCATGTGGGATGTTCTGACGGGCGACTTCGCGCCGGACCTCGACAAGGAAATTGTTCTCCGGAAAACCCTGCAATACACCGAAGCCGGCTCCATCGTCCTGATGCACGACAGCCTGAAAGCCTGGCCTACCATGAGTTACATCCTGCCCCGGATGCTCGACCATTTCGCCAATCGGGGCTTCCGCTTCGATGCCCTGCCCATGACCCATGCCTGACATCAGCATTCTGATCGCCGCCCGCAACGAAGCAGCCACCATCGGGCGCTGCCTGGAAGCCGTGGCGGCCCTGCGCTTACCGGCGGGTTCGCTGGAAGTGCTGGTGGGCGATGACCGGTCAGAAGACCAGACAGCCGCCATCGTTCAGGCGTTTATCCGGGACAAACCCCAGTTCCGGCTGATTTCCGTCCGGGAAAGGCTCGGGCAGCAGGCAGGCAAGGCAAACGTATTGGCCCATCTGGCCCGCGAAGCCAGGGGACGCTACCTGCTCTTTACGGATGCCGATATCCAGGTACCGCCTACCTGGGCGGAGACGCTTATTCAGCCGTTTGCCGACGAACGCGTTGGCATCGTCACCGGCTGTACCGAAATCCGGGCGCCGGGTGCCTGGGCGGGATGCCAGGCCATCGAATGGCTGTTTGTGCAGTATACGCTTAAACAGCTTGCCGACCACGGCATTCCCATTACGGCGATGGGCAACAACATGGCCGTCCGGCACGAAGCTTACCGCAAGGTTGGCGGTTACGAGGCTCTTCCTTTTTCCGTAGTGGAAGATTTTCAGCTCTTCAACGCCATCCGCGATCAGGGCTATTCCTTTGCCCACCGGCTGGAGGAGCCGCTCCGGGCGATCACCTTGCCGGTTCCCACCCTGGGCGACTGGCTCCGGCAGCGCAAACGCTGGATGGTCGGTGCGGTGCAGACCCCCTGGTATTTTGTCGCCCTGTTTACCGGGCTGGCCGGCTGGTATCCCTTTCTGCTGGTGCTGGGAATGTTTCAGCCCCCGCTGGCGTTGGCTCTCTGGCTGGGCAAATGGGCGCTGCAGAGTATCGCACTGGTGACCATCCTGCGCTTTTTTCGGCGAAATGACCTGGTTAAATACCTGTTTTTGTACGATGGCTACGCCCACCTGACCGCCTTATTGTCGGTTTTGTATTACCTGTGGCCCACGGCCGTAACCTGGAAAGGCCGGACCTACGTTTCCGCCCGTCCAATACCCTAATAGCTTACCATGACCTTTATCGATACACACGCCCATATTTACGACGAGCAGTTTCGGGAGAACCCGCAGGCCATGCTGGAGGCTTCCCAAGCGGCCGGGGTGGAGCAAATCTGGATGCCCAACTGCGCCCGGGAAACCATCGGGGCCATGATGCATCTGGCCGAAACCCATCCCGATCGCTGCCTTCCCATGATAGGCCTGCATCCCTGCTACGTTACCGAAACCGTCGAGGATGAACTGGCCGCCATTGAGGCCTGGCTGGGCCGGTATGATTTTCCGCTGCTTGGGGAAATTGGCCTGGATTTTTACTGGGACATGACCCATGTTGATCGCCAGTTCGTGGCCTTCGAAACGCAGCTGCGCTGGGCGGCGGAGCGGGGCATGCCCGTTTCCATTCACAGCCGGTCCGGCCACGACCGCAACGCCTTCGCGGAAGCCGCAGACCGGATCGAATCCCTGGCCTTACCGGGCCTCCGGGGCATCTTTCACTGCTTCGTGGGTACGGCCGACGAAGCCCGGCGGGCGGTGGAACTGGGCTTTAAACTCGGCATCGGCGGGGTCGTCACCTTTAAAAATGGCGGGCTGGACAAGGTGCTCCCTTCGGTGAGCCTGGAAGACCTGGTGCTGGAAACCGACGCGCCCTACCTGGCTCCGGTCCCCTACCGCGGCAAACGAAACGAACCGGCTTACCTGCCGCTGGTGGCCCAGCGGCTGGCGGACCTCAAGCAGGTGCCGGTCGCCGAAGTAGCCCGCCAGACCACCCGGAATGCCCGGCAACTGCTCACCAAGGTTCCCGCTTAAGCCTAACCACCCACCTCCGGAATGTACCGTACCGTCCGCATCAACCCGGCCCTGCCCAACCAGCCCCGGTCTTCTGTTCTGGTCATTTATACCGGGGGAACCCTGGGCATGGTCTACGACCGGGACAACGACCAGCTGGTTCCCTTTGATTTCGAGCAGATTCTGAATCGCGTCCCTGAAATCCGGCGGCTGGACTTCGAACTGACCGTCATCACGCTGAACAAGCTCATCGACTCCTCCGATATGAAGCCCGAAACCTGGATCGACCTCGGGCGCATTATCCGGAAAAACTACGACGAATTTGACAGTTTCGTCATCCTGCACGGAACCGACACCATGGCCTACACGGCTTCGGCCCTGAGCTTTCTACTGGACGGGCTAAACAAACCCGTCATCCTGACCGGTGCCCAGCTGCCGATCGGGGTCGCCCGCACCGATGCCCGCGAAAATTTCATAACCGCCCTGGAAATTGCGGCGGCCCAGCAGGATGGCCAGCCGCTGGTTCCGGAGGTCTGCATTTACTTTAACTCGCTGCTGCTGCGCGGTAACCGGGCCAAGAAAAAGGAAAGCGTGCATTTCAACGCCTTTCATTCGGAGAATTACCCGCACCTGGCCATGGCGGGGGTCAATATCGAATACAACTCGCCCTTCATCCGGGCGTATGACGCGCAGGCGAGCCTGCAGCTTCACGAGCGGATGGATACCAACGTCATGGTACTTCCGCTTTTTCCGGGGATCAGTCCGCAGGTGATTCGGGCCGTGCTGAACCTACCGGGGTTGCGGGGCCTGGTCCTGGAAACGTTCGGGGCGGGAAATGCGCCGACCGACAGCTGGTTCCTGGACGAACTGGCGGCCGCCCTTGGCCGGGGACTGGTCATCATCAACGTTTCGCAGTGCGACGGCGGGCGGGTCACCCAGGGCCGCTACCAGACCAGCAAGCTGCTGGAACGGATCGGCGTGATCAGCGGGGCGGATATTACCGTAGAGGCCGCCATCACAAAACTTATGTTTTTACTGGCCAACGAACCGGACCCGGTGCAGCTCCGTCAACGGCTTGGGGAACCCATCTGCGGCGAACAAAGCGTCTGATGGATTACGAAGCGGTCGTTTGATTGGTGAAAAATCCCTTAAATTGCCAACCGTTGCCCCAGATGGGCATAGCATTCATCACTCCTATCCATTCTACCATGCAGATTAAACGTAACGCCACGGCCCGCTGGGAAGGCGCGGGCAAAGATGGCAAAGGCACCGTGTCAACCGCCTCTACGGTCCTGAACCAGACCCAATACTCCTTTAACACCCGCTTCGCTGACGGCGTCGGGACGAACCCCGAAGAACTGGTTGCGGCGGCCCATGCGGGCTGTTTTTCCATGAAGCTGGCCTTTAATCTTCAGGGAGCGGGCTTCACGGCTGATTCCATCGACACCCAGTGCGTCATTACCCTGGATACCGATAGCGGCAGCATCTCGGGCTCCCACCTGACCGTCCGGGCCAGCGTACCGGGTATCGGTGCCGACCAATTCCAGGAACTGGTGGCCGATGCCGAGCAGAACTGCCCGATCTCCAAACTTTTCAATACGGCGATCACCGTCGACGCCACCCTCGCCTGACCGGAGCTAAATGGCCGGGAGGCAGGTCTTTACCCGTCTCCCGGCCTAAATTCTTTCGTTCAGCCGGGGCGAAAGCCGTTTCAGGCTTGGTTAGACGCCCCCGACCGGCTATATTTGCAGCCACAAACAGAGAGGTGTCCGAGTGGTTGAAGGAGCACGCCTGGAAAGTGTGTATACGTCAAAAGCGTATCGAGGGTTCGAATCCCTTCCTCTCTGCAGCAAAGAAAAGCGGTTAGCTCAAAAGGAGTTAACCGCTTTTTTGCTTTAACCGGCCACCAGCTTAGGCATCGCTTAGATTGAGTCCGGAACTCACACCCGGGCTTTATCTCCCCGCCTTTTGTCAGAAGCGAACTGCCTGATGTGGCGGCACAGGGCATCAGTGGCCATGGGAGATGGCTGATTAAGAGGTCATTTATTCGTTGAGGCTTTGGGCAATCACCGCCACGACCTCATCCATCTCCTCCAGGGTGTTGAAATAATGCGGTGAAAGCCGGATTACCCAGTCGATGTATTTCCGCCGGAAGTCGATCAGGGCGAAGTGCGGATATTGTACCGTAAAGACCACCCGGTTCTGCCGCAGGGCGGTCTCCAGCCTGGCCAGGGGCTGTCGGTCGGTGTAAAAAGTCAGAATATTACCTTGCACCGGTCCCTGGTCCATCAGCCGGATGCCGTCAATTTTCTCCAAACCCGACCGCAGCCGGTGCATCAGGCGCTGGTTCTGCCCGGTAATGGCTTCCATCCCCAGCTGGTTTGCGTACCCAACGGCTTCGGCCAGGCCCAGGGTCAGCACCGAAATTTCCTGGGACTCAAACCGGCGCGCACCAGCCTCCAGGGTATACGAATCGGGGCCCGACCAGATAGCTCCCCGCCGCTCGAGGAAAAGCGGCGACAATCCCGCTTCCAGCACCCGATCCGATACATACAAAAAGCCCGTATTACGTGGCCCTCGCAGAAATTTTCGGCCCGTCGCGTTCAGGAAATCTGGCTGGATACGCGTTACGTCCAGCGGCAGCTGACCGGCCGACTGGGCCGCATCGAGCAGATACCAGCTCTCATACTGCCGGCACAGCGCCCCTACGGCTTCGGCGGGCTGCACGAGGCCCGAGTTGGTCGGCACGTGCGTAATCGCTACCAGCTTTGGCCGGTGCGCCCGAAGCAGGGCCTCCAGATGATCCAGATCGAGTTCGCCGCTGGGCAGATCGTTGATGCGCCGGAGCGTAACGCCCAGGCGCTGCTCCAGGGCCAGAAAGGCCAGCTGGTTGGAGACGTAATCGTTGGAAGTGGTCAGGATCGTATCGCCCGGCTGGAAGGGAATAGCCGATAAGACCCGGTTGTAGGCATCGGTGGCACTGTAGGCATAGCCAATATGGTCGGGGCTGGTATGCAGAAGCCGGGCGGTTTCGGCATAGAACCGGCTGATCTGTTCCATTCGGCGCCGCTCCACTTCGTAGCCGCCCAGTTGCGTCTCTTCCTGCAGATAATCCATCATGGACGCCACCACGGGCTGAGGCATTAAGGAAGCGCCGGCACTGTTCAAAAACAGGCTGCCGGAACAGCCCGGTGTGTCGGTTCGGACCTGGCTGAGGTTAAGAAGGCTGGTTGATTCGGCTTGCATGGTGCAAAGGAAGCAATTGAAACGGTTTGGCACCAGACCCGGTGGGCGACTGGTGAAAAACGTCTCTTCGTGTATGCCTTCCGTCAGGAACCGGGCGTCCGTATTGGCGGACTATTTCGGTCTGGAAGCCGAGGAACTGCTGTTGGTTCGTCCCCACTTTAATCAGACAAAAAAGCCCAGTCGCAAGGCAACCGGGCTTTCCGTATTCACATCAATCTACTTGGGCCGGTTAAGGCCCTCGCATTACGTTAAAAATACAGGATTGAATCGATCTCCGCACTCAAATAGGGCCAAAAAAAAAGCCTGACCACAATTCGGATCAGACTTTATGGGTAAGGTACCTGTCAGGCGGCCTCTCTGTCCTGCTGAGAAGAAAGAACCCCATCAGCAACCGCCAATGGGGTTAACCACCTGTAACATTGTACTTCTTATCCATTTTGAAACCTGCCCTTTCAGGCATACCCACTTATACTTTATCGTGAACTACCCGGTTTCGAAGCTACCGGATACGTTTTGGTCTTGCTATAGGATCAGCTGGTAAGCCGATCGTTTTTTACATGGCCAAATAACCATAGATCTGAGCAGATTATGGCTTAAAGGGTACTTAGAAGATTCTTAGAAAATTATTAGGAACAACTTAAGCCTGGTTTTTAGCCCCGTGGATGGGCTGGACAACCGGTCATTTTACGGGTAGCCTGGGATGGGAGGATCACAACATGGCGAGTTCAGGGCCACCTGGCTGGCAGGGGATGCTTCACCGGTAAAGGAAGAAAATCACTGATTTTTAAGCATTTATAATCGAACAACGATCACCCTAACCAGAGCGATAAATCCGTCTGATAAATATCACCCTTACAATTGATTAACAAAGGCTTACGAAAACTTTTATACAATTGTATATTTTTTCATATTTGGGCATTATTGCAAAAATTCTCAACGCTATGATGCATAAGGTTCCACTCCCCCAGACGCAGACGGTACAGGAAGAAGTATTAAGCAAATGGAAGTCTGCCATCCAGAATCTGTACCTGACCTACCACCAGGTCTTTCGTTCCACCTCGGCCGCTGACTCGGACGTTCTGAAATCGGCCCGGGCGTTGCAGCTGCGCCGGCAGGCGGAAAAACTGCTCCTGACGCTTTGCGAAGATTTACCCGAGCAGGCCGACACCAATGACATCTGGCTCAACCGCCTTCGCGAACATACCCTGCTCATCGAAGGAACCGTCCGGCAGCTTCGCTCCTTAACCCTGGCGGAATCAGCCTATTAAGCGTTCATATCGTCGTTTAGTAATGCAACCTGAAACCGTAGGAGGCCTCTCCTGCCGTTACAGCCCCTTTTTCATTGCTTTTTTGGCCTATATTGTTGGTGTTACCGGGATTAGGAATCTTCAAAATAATTCCAAATCTTGGAAGAAGATTTCCGGATTTGGAACAATCTTTGACCATAGAAAAGCCATACCCCCGTACCTCCGAACGCAATGAAGAAAGAGCAATTTAGTGTTTTTGTGGTGGAAGATGATCCGTTCTACGGATCGATGCTGGAATACCATCTGACCTTGAATCCGGACTATACCGTTGAGCGTTTTGAGACAGGCCGCAAACTGCTGGATAACCTGCACAAACGACCCTCGGTCATTACGCTGGACTACTCCCTGCCCGACATTGACGGGGAACGGCTGCTCCGCCAGATCAGAAAGCAGCAGCCCAACGTGCCGGTGATTATCATTTCCGGCCAGGAAGACGTCGCCACGGCGGTAGAACTGGTAAAAATCGGCGCCTATGATTATATCGTCAAGGACGATAACGCCAAGGACCGGCTCTGGAATGCCCTGACCAAGGTGCGGGAAACCATCCAGCTGCGGGAGAAAATCGATCGGCTGCGGCAGGAAGTTCAGGAAAAATACGACTTCGAGAACATCATCAAAGGCAGCCGCCAGGCCCTGCAGCGGGTGTTTTCGCTGATGGAAAAGGCCGTCAAGACCACCATCACGGTTTCCATCCACGGGGAAACCGGTACCGGTAAAGAGCTGGTAGCCAAAGCCATCCATTACAATTCCGACCGCAAAAATCAGCCCTTCGTGGCCGTGAACGTAGCCGCCATCCCCCGCGAACTGGTCGAAAGCGAACTGTTCGGGCACGAGAAAGGGGCCTTTACCGGTGCCATGAACCGGCGGATCGGCCGCTTCGAGGAAGCCCACCAGGGGACGCTTTTCCTCGACGAAATTGCGGAAATGGACCTTCCCATGCAGGCCAAACTGCTCCGCGTCCTGCAGGAACAGGAAGTCACCCGGATCGGCAGTAACCAGCCCGTCAAGATCGATTTCCGGCTGGTAGTCGCTACGCACAAGAACCTCCTCGACGCAGTCCGCAAGGGTAATTTCCGCCAGGATTTGTACTACCGCCTCCTCGGGCTTACCATCGAGCTTCCGCCGTTGCGCGAGCGGGGCAGTGACATCCTGATCCTCACCCGGCACTTCATCGATGAGTTCTGCCGCAAAAACAGACTCGACGCCCTGACCCTTTCTACCGAGGCGTCCCACAAACTCCTCAATTACTCCTATCCGGGTAACGTTCGCGAACTGCGGGCCATCATCGAACTAGCCTGCGTCATGGCCTCCGGCCGCGTGATCGAAGCCTCCGACATTACCTTTAACTCGCTCCATCCGGCAAACGAGCTGCTCATGGAAGAAGTCAGCCTTCGGACCTACACCCGCCGCATTATCCGTCACTACCTCAACAAGTACGACAATGATGTGCTCCTGGTGGCGGAAAAGCTCGATATCGGAAAGTCGACCATCTATAAAATGCTGAAGGAAGGCGAGCTGTAACGGCCCTGACCTACGCTGGTCTGGAGACAGTTTCCGCATTTTGGAAACATAAAGGCACCACTGCGCAGCAAGCTACTCATAATGAACCGGTTACAATCTGGCATCATTTATGGATTTCAGTTGGTAAACCCTTCGTGTGATGTATCTATCACTGCATAACGGTACGGAAGAGTGGGATGACTATCTGCTGCAGGCTCGCGTGAACGAGGAGGTGGTCTGCCTGCTGCTGGCCGAAAAAAGCCAGTCACTCCTGCCGTCGATGCTGGCTACGGCCCGTGCGTATGGTGTATCCGTTATCGGTGGCATCTTCCCGTCAGTCATTGCGGAGGAGAAGGTTTACCCGCAGGGTGGTATTCTGCTCCGGCTGCCGATGGGTACGCGCGTCGAACTGCTGCCAACCGTGCCGAATGTGGCCTTACCGCCGGTTCCGATTGAGTCGGACGAAGCCCGGACGGCCCTGATGATCTGCGATGGTCTTTCTCCCCATATTTACCAGTTTCTCTCCCGGCTCTACAATGCCTGGGGCGGCGGATACCGGTTTATCGGGGGTGGCGCCGGGTTTCGGTCCCTCAAGCGCGCGCCCTGCGTCTTTACCGAACAGGGTGTTTACGCCGACCGGGCGGCCATCGCCCTGCTTCCCCAGTCGTCGCGGGTGGGCGTCCGTCACGGCTGGGAATCCCTCGCCGGGCCGCTGCTGACAACGGCCACCGAAGCCAATATGCTCACGGGGCTGAACTGGGAAACACCGGTATCGGTCTACCAGGACAATATCGAAGAGCTGACCCCGTACCGCTTTGCCTCGTCCAGCTTCATGCATATTTCCCGCAACTTTCCGCTGGGTTATCTCAAAGACGGCAGCGAATGGGTCATTCGCACGCCGATTGCCATCCAGCCCGACGGCTCACTGCGCTGCGTGGGGGAAGTACCGGATAATGCCCTGATGCACATCCTGACGGGCCAGCCCGACCGCCTGATCGAGGCCGCCCGGGAAGCGGTCCGCTACAGCCTGCAGCCGACGGAGCCGGTGGACCAGATCTGGGTGTTTGACGCACTGTCGCGGGCGATGGTCCTCAACGACCGTTTCAACGAGGAACTGGCTGCGGTGCAGGGCGTCGCCCAGGAGCGCTGCTCCGCCGTACGGGGAGCGGTAACCATCGGCCAGATTGCCTCACCCGATACCGGCTATATAGAATTTTATAACCAATCCATTGTTACCGGTGCCCTCTATGCAACCCAAACGACAGCCGGAAAACCTGGTGCATGACCTGGCGCTCCTCTACGAATTATCGCTGTCTACCGGTTTTTCCCTCGACGTTCGGGTCAGTAGCGAACGCTTCCTGACCACCCTGATGCGCAAAAAGAATCTCGACTTCTGTAGTCTCTGGGTTCGGAATGATCTGCTGCGAGGGGACGCTTCAATGGCCTATTCTTCGGTTTTTGCCCAACCTGCCTACCAGCAGTTTTCGGAAGAACTTCCCGCGGATCATCTCCTGGTACCGCCCACCGGGGAAACCACCGCCCGCCTGCTCACCGGAAAAGACCTCTCCCGCCTTCGGTCGGACCTGCCCATGCAGCTAACGGATGGCCATCTTTGGATCATTCCGCTGGATGAGGGGTGCTTTCTGACCTTATTCTACAAAACGGAAAACCCCGCCCATGCCGCCGCCAGCCCGGCCGACTGGGTCAAATTTGATAAAGTATTCCGGCAATTCGCCTGTTCCCTCAGGGCCTGCCTGGCCCACGACCAGCAGCAGCGCGTCCAGGCGGAAATTCTGGAGGCCAAAAAACGGGCCGAGGAGGCCGCCCAGACCAAACAGCGGTTCCTGGCGACGATGAGTCACGAAATCCGCACGCCGCTGAATGCCATCATCGGCATGTCCAAGCTGATGGAAGGCACCGCCCTGGGCGGGAAACAGGCCCAGTACCTGCACACGATCAACTTTTCGGCCAACCACCTGCTGGGCATCGTCGACAACCTGCTGGATCTCAGCAAGGTGGAGGCCGGCCAGCTCGTTCTGGAACAGACCGCTTTTGACCTCGGGCAGGTCCTGGAAGACATCACCAATACCCTGCAGAACAAGGCCGAGGAAAAAGGGCTACAGCTCCGGCTAGAACTGGATCCGTCCATCAACCGGTCTGTGCTGGGCGATCCCCTCCGCCTGAGCCAGATTCTGCTGAATTTGCTCGATAACGGCATCAAATTCACCGACCATGGCACTGTCAACCTCACGGCATCGCTTCAGCACCGGGAGGTGGGCCAGCAGCAGGTTCGGTTCGACGTCCAGGATACCGGGAAAGGCATCCCCCCCGATAAAATTCCGCTGATCTTCACTAGTTTTGCCCAGGAAGATTCCAGTATCAGCAGGCGGTACGGCGGTACGGGACTCGGCCTGACGATCAGTAAGCAGCTAACCGAGCGCATGGGCGGAACGCTGTCCGTCCTGAGTACACCGGGCGAAGGCAGTTGCTTCCGGGTGGAGCTGAACCTGCCCCCGAGCAAACCGACCCGGCCCGGTAGCAAGACCCAGCCACCGGTCTCCGGAACCGATTTTACCGGACGCCGGGTCCTGCTGGTGGAAGACAACATGATGAACCAGTTTTTTGCCCAGCACCTGCTGGAAGGCTGGAAACTGAAAGTCGACCTGGCCGCCAACGGGCGGGAAGCCGTACAACAGTTTGAGCAGCATGCCTACGACCTGGTCCTGATGGATATCCAGATGCCGGAAATGGACGGCCTGGAAGCTACCCAGCTCATTCGCCGGCAG